>Ga0163153_10002493_pt1 | contig 26573 bp, 13 predicted proteins | sample OliLakLV19MP6IB1_FD_148629 | JGI IMG/M metagenome (GOLD analysis project Ga0163153, IMG submission 148629) | Freshwater microbial mat bacterial communities from Lake Vanda, McMurdo Dry Valleys, Antarctica - Oligotrophic Lake LV.19.MP6.IB-1 | ecosystem: Environmental > Aquatic > Freshwater >...
TTGTTGGATTGAACGCGACAGGGTTACATTTGCCGATTAATCATCATTAAATGCTGCCATGACCAAAACTACAAATCCTTTAGGAAAACAATCACCGTGCCTTCATCTTCGAGATTTGGAAGTCAACACTTTCGCCAAATATTATGGCGATATTAATGCCGTATGTGGTAAATTAAAAGAAAAGATGGGAGGGGTTTTTTCTAAGACAGAGATAGAAGCGCTTTCCCAGAATACACCTGATTCTTGGCGTGATTTTAATGAGTTGCTTATAGCCAAGAAGCAGAAATATGACTTGGTTTCTTGTTTTGAATATGATAATGATCTTTCCGACCAAATTAAGTTGTGGGGCGGGGATGTAGGTGAAGATCAAAAAAGACAAATTGGAAAGAAAATATCCAAATATGTTTATGGCGTAAAGCGGAAAAATCAGGCCATGCCAATGGCAGGCTTGTTGGTAGGGGTTTGTGTCAATTCTCCAATTATTTTGACTTACGATCCGGGTGAAGATTATGGGGATTGGGTCGTTTATTATGGTGATAATCAAGTAGATGGAATAGAAATCCCCAATACTGTATGTGATTACGAGGCTAAAGGTGGTTGTTTGAGGCTCTTGACAATAATCCCCAAAATACCAGTGCTATTGCCACTTTATCAGCCATTAAATCATTTCAGATTCCCCGATCACAACTTCGACCCTTATGCTGCTGGTATTTCAATTACGGTTAGCGAAAATGGCAAGACCGAAATGCCAATCTTTTTCTTTCGTAGCCCGAGTCGAGATTTGGAATCTGCCAATAGGCTGTCGCCATTTACAGTTTGTTTTGACCGCGATGGCGAGTTGTTGGGTATTACTAATGACATCGGGAGATTGATTACTTCAAGTAAAGTGTCAGATTGGAATGAAGCTGCCGCTAACTTTTTTAAGACAATTTTCACCATTAGTGAATTAAGTATTTTGGATTTTGACCAACTGATTCAGTGCATTTTGGGAAAAGCAGAACCTGAAGCTTGCAGAAATCTTTATACGAGGTTTCCTGAAATTGAAGAGCAGATTCGCCATCATTACCCGGTTTGGGCAATTTTAAAGATACAAAGCAGGTTGGAGAATATGAAAAAGATGAACCTGCTTTGGCAGGTGAACCAATCCACACAGAAGAGTGGTCTGCCCAATCCTAGTCCATTCCAGCCTATCTTGATTTCTTATTTACTATGCAATAATTTAGGTTTTGATAAGGATACGTTTCCAATATACAAGAAGGTTTTGCACAGTTTTATAAACCCTGTTTTTAGTCGCCATATACCGGAGGAAGCTCGTTATATTTTAGATATCATGACAAATAAGGAAGACGAAGAAAAGCAGTTTGAAATGATACTTTCTATCCTTTTTGGCGAAGAGGATTCGCTGCCATTCAACAGCTTCAGAAGCGAGGTCTCACGTAGTTGGGGAAACGCCTTCCATCAAGTCCGAACACTTTACCGAAATTCAACCCACGCATTAGCAATACAAATTTTGTTCTCCTCCCCATCTGGGCAATTATTCAAGTGTTTTGAGACAAAGGGACACGAGTACGCACAAATGCTACAGTGCATGCCAGAGCAGACGGACATCAACAAAAAGGCAACATTACATGCTATTTCTCTTGCACGCTTTTGGGCACCGATACAGAAAAATTTGCCTGAAGGGAAAGATTTCTCCCATGTCCGTGCAAAAGGCTGGGTAGGGAAAAGTTTCATTGTCAACACAGATTGGATTGCCTGAAAGCCCTTTTAATTATCAATAAATCGAAAATGTCATGCCAGAACAAAAAAAACGATTCAGGATCAGCTTCATTCCCAATCTCGTAGGCGGGACAGAAAGTCTAGATAAGTTGTATAATTGCTTGAATAAAGCAGCCGAAACGCCGAGTCTAATCAATGTGTTTATCGAAAATGAAGCATACGGTTTCGAAGGGCAGTCTAATTTGGGTGGATTCGGCAAGTCATTAATAATTGAGGAGGCTTCCCTTTACCTCGATGAAGAACCGGCTAAAATATCAAAAATTGACTTGGCTGTGCGTTACACGACAAAGAAGGATATTTTATGGCAGGTTGGAAAAAAATTGTGCCTTCCACAAACTCTTTCGGAATGGCTTGGGAAGGAAGGCATGGAAGAATGGACGGAAATAGAGCGCGAGCGTTTCAAAACTTTTTATGATGATATTTTTGTAAGAACTAACGACAAGAATTTTTCTGATTACGATCCATCCTTTATTGCGGAAAAGTTATTTGCAAAGGTCACGGCCTGCAAGCCGATCAGCGTTCCTTGGGGGGCCAAAATTCTTTTCTTTGATTCATTTGACCATCAATACCTTGGTGATAATCATGCCACACTAAGAATATGGCTTCGCGATTCGCTTTTTCCATACTTAGTATTGAAACTTGGCATTACTGTTTTTGTGTCTGGCCGAGAAGAGCTGGAACACGAAAACAGGCTGCTGAAAAACGAACTCCCGATTCAAACCTTCAAACTGCAAGCATTTGACCAAGAACAGTGCAGGCATTACTTTGCAGACTTTGGCAAGCGGAAGGAAAACCATGAGCATGTAAAATCGGAAGCCGCCAAGTCGAGAAACAGTAATGGCTCTCCCAATGAACACACTTTCGCATCACAGGCAAAAACCAAATGGCAAGAATTGACGAATAATTTGAGCGATGCTACCTGGGCAGAAATTAGAAGTTTGACAAACGGGAAGCCCATCATGCTCGATTTTTTTGCTGATCTTGTTTACCGAAAATGTATTGTATTTAAAGAGAGCGATAGCGTTGAAGAAGTGATACGAACTGCCAAATCTGAAGGGAAACCTGAAAATGGAAACGACGATAGAGGGCGGTTCGAAATGTACATTGTCAACCGCCTACACAACCATTCCCTCAACAAAACAGAGATAGATGGGCAGGGATATGATATGGCTGACGCGCTGATCCAACTATCCATTGCCCGGCACGGGATGGAGGTCAAGGACTTCGTGCAGGTGCGTGACAGATTGAAAAAAGAGTCTGACATTCCGAAAGCAACTTTAAAAGCAACGACAGACTTTTTTAATCACACTTTTCATAAAGACTACCTATCCTTTGTAAAAAATATTAAAGACGAAGCACCTGAAAGTAATACGGGAAATGGTTTGCCTCAAGATCGTCGTGTGCTTCATGATGAGGTAATTGCATTGTTCCGACAATATTATTTTGAGGTGTTCGATCCGCAACATGAAAAGCGCAATAGCTATCTGGAACAAATCACTGCTATGTACAAAGACCAAATGCAGGAAATTACCCGTGACCACGATCGGTACCCACGCCTGCTTCTGGAATATATGGAATACAGATTTGACATTGTAAACTTGGAGAAAGAGCGCGCAACCATCAATTTCTATTTGTATGAATTCTCTAGATACCTCAACCGCTACCACGATTTGAATACACGGTTTATTCAGATTGCAAGAGCCTATTATAGAAAAAAAGAAGATCTATATAGGAGGGAAAAAGAAAGGTTGGAATTAGACTCGGTTCACTTCTCTCAACACTTTAACCTGCTTTCTAAAATTCTCCTTCGCGAAAACCACTTTTATCTTACCACCCGAGAAAAAGGGTGGAATAAAAAAATATATTCAAACAGTCGGGCACTTTTGGAGGGAACGCCTCAATCCCAAATGGACCTTAACAGCAACCGACCGATTGACGAACCGCTCCCAATCATCAATGACATTTACAATATAGAAAACCTTGATCTCATAGACGAGCGCGATCAGATTGGCCTACGTGCTCGGGGCCTTTCCGCTACTGGCGAGGCGAAAATTTGGCAAGCCAATTGGGAAGAGGCACGAATCGAATTAGAAAAATCAAAAGAACTTTTTTATCGAACTGGCGAATCTCATGGACTCGGATGGGTAGAACACCTCTTGGGCTTCGAATCACAGCGCGGCGCACGTTTCGTTCAGGCCGAGAAACATCACCTCGACGCACTGGATACGGCTTTCTTGGTTTCCCAAAGACTCCTCGTGGAAGCTCAATTTGAAAAAAAAGAGAACCCTGATGACTGGCACCACCGTTATCGGCTTCGATACCTTGCAGAACTTTCCAATCGTGCCAATGGCAACCTTGCTGTTCAACAGCGATATCAAGGTCGGTTGCTGGATGCTCTGAAAACGCTCAACTCAAACCGTTTACTTGCAAAAATTTCCGGCACAAGGGAAGAAGTTCGCAATAACACCAATCGAGTACAATATAGTGCAATTGTTGGGAGAGACAACGACTACCAACCCTTGATTCAATCATTCAACAACTTGTCACCAGGACTTTCTGATACTTTGCTTCGTCGCAGGGTTCCTAATACTGAGCTGGTATATCTTACCAAAACAATCGGCCTAGAGAGTCGGCTTTATCGTAAAAGATTTCAAAATTATAGAGAGATAAAAGACAGGAACCGGGAAAAAATAGAAAAGCACATACCTGTGATAGAGATTGCATGTCTTAACCTCGCAATTGCCCTTGTTCCAGAATCCAATCCGCTTGAGCAAGGCAAAAAAATCAACCCCTGGCTATCGCTGCTTCCCTTAAATGAAGAACAGAACCCCTTGTATGGGGAATCTACAAACCGAGAAATAGGGGACATGTACTATCAGTTTGGGAAACTTGTACTCACCGCCCAATTTGTTCCTGAAGGATTACAATCAACAATCTTTTATAAGAGATTGAAGGAGAAGTATGTGAAAAATGGAGAAGAAAATCTCTATTTTTTCGAGGTAGCAAAGGTCGCTTTTCAAAATGCTTATGAAGCCGCAAAAAAATCTACTTTTCTTTATTTGCAGATGGAATCGGCTGAGTCGCTCTACCGTCTGTGCTACTTATCTCCGAAGCACAAAACCCAATCGGTGGAAGCGCGAGGGCTATATCTCGCAGCACAAACCGCTATGGAATCCGAACCAACAGAATATGGCGTGTTTCACGACCTCCTTAGCCGCTTCTATATTTGCGAAGCTGACATTGAGATTGACCATCTTTTGATACAAAAACACTTAATACCTGAGTTGTTTCGGACGACATTGAGTCATTTGGCGGAAGCACTTTGGCACGGGTACTGCCACAACCAAGAGCGGTATATGCTAATGCTAAATGTATTTACTAATCGGATGCGTAGTATATTGATGCACCTCCAAGAATCAGGATTGGAAGAAGAGTTTGCAGAATATTTTTTAGAAGACATCCTTTCAAAATCGCGCATATACAAGGAAGACCCTAATTTCCATTTTTACCTCGGCCACTTCTTGCGCGCCCTGAAAATGGAAATGGAAGAAGAAATCAGCTGGAAGAAATATCGAAAAATAAAGCTGGGGATTGCTGGCCTGATGGAACGTGGCAAGTTTGTGAAAGCTTCAGACGTTAGTGCTAGTTTGATACGACTTTTAAAAAGGGCTCTTGAACGGCCAAGGCAAAAAGAAGTAAAAGCTGCCAGGGTAAAACGACAACTTGCACTATGCTATTTTCAACGAATATACTGCTTTTTGGGCGCAAACAGATGGCGAAGGGCAGTGGACCTGCTGGAAGATGCCAGAGAAGTGTTTAATAAGGAGGATCCATTCGTGTTTGGCTCTGAGTCAAAAAAAATTATAACAGGAGGCTACCAGTTTGGTACAGTGGAAGCTGCAATTGTAGGCATCGCCAAAGGCTCCGCTTGTTACCGAACAAATGAATACTGGAATATAGAAACTTTTATTCGTGGAGAACTACTAGGTAAATTTCTCCAAGGAAGCAGTTACCCCCAACGTTTCATGGAAGCGGAGTGTTACTTATTGGGCGCAGCATATAAAATCTGGGATGAACTAAATAAAGATGCAGCATCAATTTTAGAGGCTAGAAATAGACACTTAGTACGGCTAATGTCTGAATCTCTATTTAGACTAGGTGAACTTTACATATTATTAGAGACGAGAAAAAATGAAAAGCCAAAGGTAGAAGAGTGGGCAAAAAAAGAACTTGTGCCAAAGATAGATGGGATGCTTAAAACATTGAAAACCAATAAATCGAGATTCAAATTGTCATTTGCAAAAGGCTGTAAATACGATGATTTCCTTTCTATCTTATTGCTCAATTGCGCCTACTATCTGGCAAGATTCGTTGACGACCGGCACCGGGCAGCCGATTCTCTTCAAAGTATCGCTAATGCCAGATATGCGCTGGGTGAAACGCGTGAAAACAAAAGTGCCGACACAGGTATAAATGAATCTGGCAGGAAAAATGTAGTTGAAAACATTCATAAAGGCATTATCCAATACACGAGAGAATCTATTGTGGGGTCTGATAAGAAACGGGTCAAATACCCTATAGTAGAAGCAAAAATGTGGCTTGTAGAAGGAGATGTTTATTTTTCAGAACTGTTTATCAAGAAACCAGATGCCGATGCTTTTGACTTTAGGCATGAAAATTTTCCAGAAGGCGATTTGCGACGAAATTCAAAAATAAAAGGCACGTTGCACGAAATGATGTGGCGATATCTGACTGCGCTCGACCTGCTCACATCTGATACAAACATGTACGATAGTTACCACTTCCAGAACATGGCTTTTGAAATAAACCGTCGCATTATGTACATCAGTGATCCGAAATGGGTGCATTATGTCATGGAAGACCTTAAGTCGGCTTGGAATTTATTCCCTAATTTAAAACTTAAAGACCGCATCCTGAAATCTCTCGAACACGACTTGCGTACGCATGCGCTCGCACTTGCGATTCAAAACATTTTAAACCCATCTCACACCTCCGCGCCATGACCAATTTATCTCAATCCTCTATCGCGCGGTCTCCCAAACCGGCACATGCCACCCTCTCTGCTCCCGCCCGACCCAGCATCGCCACGCTCGAGCTCACCACCCGCTGCGACAACCGATGCTCTGGCTGTTCCAATGCCGACCTTGTGGAACGTCGGGAGCTTCGCACCGACCATCTAGGCATGATGCGCGATTGGAAAAAAATCATCACTCGTATAGTCGCCGAGAAAAAAGGGGAGCCGCTCGTCATCCGACTCTCTGGCGGAGAACCTACGTTGCACCCTGATTTTCATGATATTGTGCATTATATAGATGGCCTTGGCATTCCTCATGCATTGCTCAGTACAGGCCGTTGGGCACACATAGGGGCAGAAAATATCCTCCAACTTTATAAAAATTGCAACCATGCTGCCGGGATACTCGTCAGCCTTCATGGAGCAGATTCAGAGGCTCATTCGGCTTTCACACAAACAGGCGCTGTAGCTTTCCGTCAAACTTGCGAAAATATCCATCGAGCTGCTCAGGCTGGCATCACTGTCTTTACCAATTCGGTGCTCACATCAGCAAATTGCAGCCAGATTGAGAAAATCGTCACTCTTTCAAAGAAATCAGGGGCAGAATGTGCTGTTTTCAACCGATTTATTGCTGAAGGACATCCATTACAGCCTGATATTCAGCAATTTACTGAAGCCGTGGGCAAAATAGTTGCTTTAAAAAAACAAGGCTTTGCTGTCCGTATCGGCAACAGCATCCCCAAATGTTTTCTTACGCTAAGCGCGTTTCCGACTGTAGCAGGATACGAACTTTGCCACATTGGTCCCGATGGTTTGGTTCGGCCCGACAACCTTACTTTGCATAGTTTTGGCAATATACTGGAAGCGTCGCTCACCCGTATTTGGCAGTCAGACACCGCCTGGGCTTACCGAGCTCACTTTCCCGATGCTTGTCTCCAATGTGCCGCTTTGCCAGCCTGTAGGGGCGGCGTGAAATCGCCGGGCTTTGGCTCGCGTTTCGTTGGCGACCCGCTCATGACTCGACCCTTAACATTGGAAGACATAGCTGACATTGACGATGACAAGGATAAACGGAGATTGGCAGTGCTTGCGCTCACGAGCGATTGATTTCAGACCACACCTTCCACCAATTTTCAATGATAAAATTCGATTACTTCCCCTCCCAAAAATTCGTCTCCCCCGAAGAAATTGCTGCAATTCAACCCCTTGTAGCCACCGCCGCCAAACTGTTGGAAAGCCGCACAGGCCCCGGCCATGATTTTCTCGGCTGGCTCGATTTGCCTGTTAAATATGATCGCGCTGAATTCAGGCGCATAAAAGCAGCCGCCAGGCGAATCCGAAAACAAAGCGAAGTGCTGGTAGTAGTTGGTATAGGAGGGTCCTATCTGGGCGCAAAAGCGGGCCTGGAATTTTGTCAGCCCACGCCCGCAGTTCCTATTCGAACAGGAAGAAAAAAGTACTTTGATATTGTGTTTGCCGGAACCAATCTTAGTGCAGATTATCACAATCAAGTGTTGGAAGCCATTGGCGACCGCGATTTTTCTATCAATGTAATTTCAAAATCCGGCACGACCACCGAGCCAGCCATCGCCTTCCGTATTTTCAAGCAAAAATTGATAGAAAAATATGGGAAAGCAGGTGCAAGTCAGCGTATTTATGCCACTACGGACAAGGCTCGCGGGGCTTTAAAAACCCTCGCCGACCGAGAAGGCTACGAAACTTTTGTGGTTCCTGACGATGTGGGCGGTCGTTTCTCTGTGCTGACTGCTGTTGGATTACTGCCATTGGCTGCAGCAGGCGTTGACGTGGATGCCCTGCTTCTCGGCGCGGCGGATGCCCGGATGGCATACAAAAAGCCATTCGCCGAAAACCCCTGTTACCAATACGCCGCCTTGCGCAACATATTGAGAAACAAAGGAAAAGAGATTGAAATCCTGGCCAACTACGAACCTCGTTGCCACTATATCGCTGAATGGTGGAAGCAATTATACGGCGAGAGCGAAGGAAAAGACGGCAAAGGGATTTTTCCCGCTTCGGTAGGCTTCACCGCCGATTTGCATTCCATGGGACAGTATATTCAGGACGGCCGCCGAATGATCTTTGAAACTGTTCTGGAAATAGAACGCCCTCAAACGGAATTGCTCGTTCCAAAAACCGAAGACGACCTCGATGGCTTAAATTATCTGGCTGGCAAGTCGCTCGATTATGTCAATAAAAAAGCCGCCGAAGGCACGCGCATGGCGCACATTGACGGTGGCGTTCCAAATTTGACCATTCGCATCCCCGAGGCTTCGCCTTATTATTTGGGCCAACTGTTCTATTTCTTTGAAAAAGCCTGTGCCTTAAGTGGTTATTTATTGGGCGTAAACCCATTTGACCAGCCAGGGGTTGAGGCTTACAAAAAGAATATGTTCAAGTTGCTAGTGCCGCGTCCACCGAATAACCCATCAATCTGACGGACATATTTTCCGCTCCTCTGCGTTCTTCGTCGGTTAAAATGTCCCGCATTGCGCCCTCCTCAAGCCTAGACGAGCAAAAAATCTGCCTTCGCATATTGATGGGTTATTCGGTGGACGCGGCACTAGGGAAGTGAGCACTTTACTCAAACAACTCTACGCGAAGATCATCCACCCATACTGTTTTGTCGCTTCCAGGATTCCAAAAAAATACTGTTGCGCGGTCAAATGATTGTTCGGGTAAACGCGTATCGAAGAAAATGGCTTTCGGTTCACTCCCATCCACATGACGTTGTAAACGAATCGAGCGTTCTTTTACAATTTTATCGCCCTGTCTGAAACGTACAATAAATTGCGTCATTTTCCAGGTTTCCCATTCTTTTGGGTCGGAACGGAAAATGCAAGAAGCCCGAATCCATCCCTTTTCGCCCGACTTTATGGGCAAATCAAACTCTGGCGAGAACGCATTTTCCTTGTTGATTATCAAGGACTTTGTTCCTGAAATGGGGTTTTCCGGGCTAACAATTGATGAGGTGTCAGCATCGAAATTTTGGGTAAAAACCTCGCGCACATTCAGTCGTTCCGCGCCTTTGAATTCCTCTCTCGTATCCAACAATTTCAACCAGTCCCGCGCTGCATCGAAACGTCCCAGGACCTTGAGCATGTACGCCCGCGTCATTTGTTCACCCACAAACAAACCACCCCGGTGCGCTTGGTGGCTCCACCATAGGTTGAGGTAAATACAAATTCCAGCCAATGACACAAACAGCCATTTTCTCCAGGAACGTCCGACCGTCCAAACCCAAAAAGCACCCAGCCCAAAAGCCCATAGCGGATATGCCTGTATCATGGCGCGTTGGCCGAGACTGCCTCCGTACCACCAAATATCCCATGCCGAGGTGATGTAAAGCGCGATGAGACAAACGAAGAGTACAGTAGGGAAAACCTCCGGCACACGTTTTCGCAACATGAAAATCCCCATGACTGCAAATAGCATCATGGGTGAATACACAAGCCACCCTGCCCGGGCACTCCAAAGCACGTCTTCAATGTGTGGGGGAAACCACGTAAAAGTTTGATCCTGATAACTGTATACAATCCATTCGCCCGTGGCGTATTTCCAGTAGGCCAGTTGGAGGGACATCATGCCCCCTGCGCAAAGCGCCGCCAGGGAGATTTTCGGTACATTATTTACATAAAAAGTGAAACGGTTCTTTAGGGTGGCCCAAGTATTGATCCCCCAAAACAGTGGGATAATCACTACAATAATTTCCGTTGGTCGGGTGATGGTTGCCCAACCCACAAGCAAACCAATAACAGCCGCCCAGACAAAAGTCGGGCGGCGGTAAAACTGTACCGTGCTAAAAATCAAAAGGGTGTAGAGCGTGAATAGCCAGTTGTGGGTCATGGCTCCAGTTATGCTTGCGTATTCCAAGTAATTGGAGCCAAACACGACACAGATCAAGACAATTGCCACTACTTGATCTGAAAAATATTCCTTTAGCAGTTTCCGTAAAAACCACAGCCCAAGGAGCGCTATGAGCAAACTTCCCCAGCTGATGGCTGCTTGATAGGGTCGCGAAAACCCGTCAGCAGGGTATCCAAGCGGCTCGGCAAGTGTATGGGCTACTGCAAACCAGGGAAGGAATTGGAGGGCTTGCCCCATGGGGTATTTCATTACCCAATTGCCCGAAGGGTGCTGGAATGCTTGGCCCATTCCTGGACCCGGTTGATATTTTTCCTCTATTGCTCCCCACCATTTCAACTGTTTCAAATCCTTGTAAATCAGTGCTCCTGGCAAATAAAGGTAGTAGCCTGATACATCCCAACTGATGGTAGCCTCCGTATTGACCTGCTTCCATTTGGGATAGTAAAACAAAGCGGCGCTCAGCAGCAGGGCGGCGCAAATCCAATAGGCAAGAATTGAAGAAATTTTGAAACGCGGCATGTTTACAATAGGTGCTTTTGCGGGCAAATGTTGTAAAATGCGTTGACTTCAAGCGCAAGACTTTTCTAAATCGCGCATTCCGGTTGATTTAGCCACCTAGCCAAGTCTTGAACACACCTGCCCGTTCGCGGCTGACAAACACCTCTTCAGGGGCAGCGGGTAATAGTTCGAGTTTTAGCCGACCGTTCAAGTGTGGATGAATATTCTAAATCTTTTGGGTCAATGGGCTTGAGCAGGTAATCTACCGCGTTCACTTTGAAAGCCTGTACCGCATATTGATCAAATGCCGTAGTAAATACTACTGGAGATGTTATCTCCACCTGTTTAAAAATGTCGAAACTCAATCCGTCAGCAATTTGGATATCCATAAAAATCAGGTCTGGAGCGGGAAATGTGCGCAGCCAACGCAGGGCCCCTTCCACCGAGTCCAGGGTATCTAAAATGTTAGCATTTGGCCGAGCAGCCACTACCATTTTGCTGAGGCGGCGGGCGGCCGGGATTTCGTCCTCTATTAATAAAGTTCTCATTGAATGGAGGAATTTAGACTGTGGACATTGGACTTTGGAAGGTGCTTCGCTCGTTTTCCATGACTTCTATGATAGGCAAAGCGACGGTGAAATATTGTTGTGATGCAATGACTTCCACCTCCATTTCGGTCAACATCCGATAACGGTCGCGGATGTTTTGGAGGCCGACACCGGTAGAATCCATCACTTGGTTTTTTCGCTGCAAGTTATTGCGGATTATCAGGTGGCCATTTTCGCAAAACACCTGAATGTGAAGCGGTTTTTCGACAGAGATGACATTGTGTTTGATTGCGTTTTCAAATAGCATTTGCAAGGAAAGGGGAACAATGCCAAAAGATCTGTTTTGCTCTGAACATACTATCTGCACCTGCAAATTTTCACCAAAACGTTCCTTCAGCAAGAACACATAGGCATCCAGAAATTCTAACTCTTTGCTCAGCGGAATAATTTTGGCTTCGCGGCTTTCGAGCACATAGCGATATACGTTGCTCAATTGTTGCAAAAAACGCACGGCCTTGTCGGCATCTTCCGGTATTAGGTAAGCGAGCGTATTTAAACTGTTGAAAAGGAAGTGTGGGTTCACCTGGTTGCGCAGTCCTTCGAGTTGTGATTCAATATTTTGGCGTTCAAGTTGGGCCTTTTCGGCTACAGTCCGTTGCAACTGAACATAAAAAGAAATGGCTTCGTAGAGCGTGATAACCAGTGCGCAAAGGATAAGCGAAGCGATGAACTTGACAATGTGATTCGGTTCGGCGCCTTGGCTGACTCCAAGCGAATTGAAAAGCCTATGCAGCACGATATCCACCGTAAAAAACAGAACAATAAACCCCAAAAACACCCAGAGTATCCGTTTCCCAATAGCCTCATTTTCAGGGTATCGCCATTTCATTTCGCTATAAATCCAACGCATCCCAAACCAAAAAATCGTGGTGTAAACAAATGACATAGGGATACACACTGCTATAAAACCCAAGTCAAGCCGTTCGTAGGCATCGCCAAACAACAATAGCGATACCAGGATGCTAGCTATCGGCAGACCTGCGATGATTATCCATCGGTCGTTGAATCCAGATATTTCTTGAAAGCAGGGCTTGCTTTTCATGGGCTTGTTACTGTTTTTCTTTTGTTGCCACATAGTCCACATAGCACACATAGTTTTTGATGCGAAACCCTCAACTATGTGTGCTATGTGAACTATATGGTAACAAATATAACCAAAATAGAACACTTTGTCAACTAAAAACCATCTGGTTTTAAAACTCCACCCTATACATCAAATCCGGGAAAAACCCGATCTGGTAAGTCTTGCCTACCTCATTTCGCAGCTCGTTGTACCGCATCGCGAAGATATTCTGCTTGTTGGTCACGTTCTGAAAATCGAGGAAAAACGTTTGCGAGAGTTTGCGCTTAGGGCTGTTGAGGCGCATCCCGATCTTCACGTCCCAGCGGAAATAGTCGTCTAAGCGCATGCTATATGCTTGATTTTCAATCAATACTTCATGCCCAGCGGATTTGCTCGCTTCCAAATCCACAGGCGTGTAAGGGCGGCCGCCCGCAGCAGTTACTTTTGTATCGAGTGTTAAAACACGGCGGCCAGAGTTGCCAAGTTTGAATTCTTTGCCTGCTAATGCGTTCGCGACATAGCCGCCGTCGAAAGCAGTGGAGCGTTCCACCCCGTCAGAACCTTTGTACTTTGAATCAAACACGCTCACAGTCAGGAGACTATACCAACCTTGGCTGAAGAATTTTTCCAAAGTCAGTTCTGCGCCCAGATTCGTGCCAGTTCCTTCGTTCACTAGGTTGTTTTTTTCCGGGAAAACAAAGTCAGCGCCCGCATTGAGCAACGCAAAACTGCTCGACATGGATTCCACAGGAACATCGGACAACAATTGGTAATACGTTTCAACCTTTACGCGCCAAGAAGCAGCAGGTTTGTAGTCCCAACCCAATACAAAATGCTGGCTGCGGGTAAAACCCAGGTTGGCATTGGTCTCCACCGCAGTGCCATCAGGTTGACGCTCGCGGAACAAAAAGACGGGCAGCGGTTGGGTTTGGTTGTGCAGCCCATATCCGAGGTTCAGGGTAGATTTAGCAGATAATTGCCAGTTTAATGCCACGCGTGGTTCAATTGCTACATCTTCGGTTTTATCAAAATAGAGGCCGTGTACGCCGGTATTGAGCGTCAGTTGTTCGGCAATACGCCATTGGGTCTGGGCGTATGCTTCCGCTTGATTGAATGACCCATCAAAATCGCGTTGGGTAAACAGGTCAGGCAGACCATCTCCATTCAGATCGGGTATGCCAACGCGGGTTTTTACATAAGTGTCGAGGTGTTGGTTTTGCAGCAAAATACCAGTGCGCAACGTAAAGCGGCGGCTAATTTTGTTGTTGTAGTACGATGAAAGGCGGTTGGTATTTCCTGCGTCCAGAACATCGAAAGTCTGCAAAAGGCCTCCAAATTCGTCTCTTGTTACCAGATCTTCCGTTTTGTAGGAATTGCCTGAATGTGAAGCGCTTAGCACCGTTCGCACATAAGAATGGTCGTTCAGCAAAAGATTGTGTTTCAAACCAATAACCCCAAATTTAGAAATGTTGTAAGCATTCTCATCGGGGTTTGCAAACAAATCAGTAGTGTCAATATCAGCACCTAAAAAGTCAATCGAACTATGCCCGCCAATGCCGAAAATGCTGAAGTTTCCTGCCTTTGAATTGCCAAAATCAAGGTTAAATGTCAGGTCTTTGTATTTCGGCGTTGCCGAAGTGCCCACATTCAGGCCTGCTGCTTGCGCAATCTCCGCAAAGGAATGGCGATAAGCCACTACGAACGAACCTTTGCCCTTTCTGATGGGACCTTCTATTGCCGCCTCCAATCCTGTGAAAGCACCAATTTGGCCCATAAACTCAAAGCGATCTTTGTTGCCCTTACGCAGGCTGATGTCGAAAACACCTGCAGTAGCATTGCCATATTCAGCGGGAAAAGCCGAGGTCAGGAAGTCTGAATTGCCGATCATGTTTGGATTCAAGGCGCTCACCGGACCACCCGTAGTGCCGAGGGTAGAATAGTGGTTGGGGTTTGGGATTGGAATGCCTTCGAGCCGCCAGAGTACACCCGTGGGTGCATTGCCGCGAATAATGATGTCGTTGCGAGCGTCGTTACTGGCTGCCACACCCGCAAAATTCGCGACGAGGCGACCCACATCCCCACGGCCTCCAGAATAGCGGCTCACTTCTTCGGTGTTGAATTGTCGGGCAGAGATGGTTGCTAAATCATTGATTGCCTTGTCTTTGTTAACTTTGGCAACTATGACCACTTCGGCCATCGAGGTAAAAGATTCTTCCATTTTCAAAGACAACAGCACCTCTTTGCCGGCGGTAACGAGCACGTTTGGCACAGTTTGCGTTTCATAGCCGACGTAAGTGATGCGTAGTGTTTGGCGACCAACGGGAACGTTTTTCAAGACAAACAAACCTTCCATGTCGGAGGTGGCGCCGATGGAGGGTTCGACATTCAGTACCTGGATAGTGGCTCCAATGAGCGGTGTTTCGGCCTGTTTGTCGAGCACCGTGCCGCGTAGGGTCTGTGTTTGTGAAAAAAGAAAAGCGGGAAAGATGAGTATCGGCAGGAATGCCAAAATACGGTTCAAATTCATTGTCGGATCGTTTTTTAATTGAATGATGGGGCAAACATCGGGGCAAGGAAAAGACCTTAAAAGCAAAAAGTCCCCAGTTGTAGCTAGGGACTTTTGAACGGTGGAAATTGATGGTTGAATTGTAATTTGATTTTTCAACTTTGTGTGCTACCGCAACAGCGTCACATCTCCTACCCGTTTTCCAATCAATTCTCCACAGGTCAGCTTCACGATATAAACGTATACATCTGAAGGCGCTGGTTTGCCGTCAATGGTGCCGTCCCAAAAGGAATCGCCCCGGTTTTCATACACTTTCTCCCCCCAACGATCATAAATCTCCAAACTGCTCACCACTTCTGCTCCCTCGTGCCTGACCACGCGAAACACGTCGTTCTTGCCATCGCCATTGGGCGTAAAGGCATTGGGAATGTGCAGGCTGTCTGCCGAACAAGGTGGAAACACCACCACTCGAAACACCAATTCGCCCGGGCAACCACTTGAGCAAGCGTTCCGCTTTCTGTGAACAAACTATCAAAAACCAAAAGTGATTCCCCATGACAAAACACCCGTTGTTCTTCCGTCTCAGGTTCAGGCAACACAGTCAATGTCTGCATAATCGTGCTGTCGCAACCGTTCACATTATCCAATACGATTTGATAATTGCCGGGCGTAGAAGTCATGTTTCCCAAGACATCCACGGGTTCGCCAGCACAAGTGGTCAATCCAGCAAGTTGTGTGGTGTCAATGTTTAAAACTTGTATCTCCACCGAATCGGCAGCGGTGCAGCCATTTGCAAAAGTGATGGTGACGGTGTATTGACTGGCACTCAAGCCTTGCACCGTTTGCGACTGAAGTGCAGGATTTTGGATGCCAGGCCCTTGCCAGAGGTAGCCGATCCCGGGTGGTGTTGCCAGCAGGGTAGTGGACATTCCCTCGCAAATTGTAGTATTCCCGTCAATCGTAGCGGAGGCTGCACCAAATGTAATTTCGAACGTGTGGGTCACGGTGCAGCCGCTGGAGCTTTCTATTAATGTCAAGGTTTGAGGCGTATTCGGAACGGTACCTGGGTCAGGTGTAAAGACCGTATTAGGGCAGGAGGCACAAGCAACGTCTGTCGAGGGTTGCCATTGATAGGTAAAACCCGTTTGTGCGGGAACACCGAGTGTTACAGCTTGTAATTCGCAGTAATTCAGTGCTGTATGTTCTAAATTTAGATTATCAAAAGATAATACTTGTTCGTCGCAGGCACAGTTTTCTTCCGCAGGAAGCACAAACAACAGCTCGCAAAGTTGGCTGGAATCGAGACGGGGTAATATGCCTGATAAATAGGCATAAACATTGGGGCCAATCGTGATAAAATTTTGAATGGTGGCCAGCAGAATGTCGTTTGCGGATACGCTGCCATCTCCGTCCACGTCTTTCCAAACCGTTGCAATTACCCCATTCACATCATTTTGCCCAATGTTTTTCACCAGCAGCGTAACATTCACTTGCCCGTTTACAATGGACAAATTGGCATGGGTCATCAAGAGTTGAGGGTGGGGCGGATTGATGTTATAAATAGCCTCCCCGGTAGAAATATACACGTCGCACGGCACACCGAGACTTTGGCAAAACGCTTCTGTGCGTACACGGGTTTGCGCAAGTATAGTTTGGTCGTCGCAGCCAGCATCCGCCTCATATTGTACAAAGAAACTAAACTCAACCGTGCCTCCTCCTTGCAAAAGCGGCAATGGAACTTGGAAGCCTGCTGGATTTAGGGTAACAGGGCCTGGCGGCGCGTTGAGGCCTGGCGAGTAGGAATTGATAAAAAACGTAACTCCCTGCGGCAACAAAATATAAACGCTATCCCCTGTCGAAGGTGTTCCTAAAATGTTCAGGATTACTGTGTATTGCTGTGGTATGCCACAAGCTTCCTCTATATTTCCTGTGGGTTAGATGCTGATTTGAACCCCATAAGTAGGATTAAGCCCATTGATATTGATCGCTTCGCCGGGTTTGTTCAGGACATTGGCTTGGCGGCCACAAGGCTCTGTGCCCTGGGTACCGTAGAGTATGGGTGTGTTCGACACAAAACCGCATTCGGCGATTGTTTTGAACCTGATATGGAAAGCATTTTGTGGGTTGAGGTTTACTCCGGGCAAACCGTTGCTGGCAATTATAGCACCGGTTTCTACAGGGATGGAGCTGGTGCTCACTTGTGCGTTTCCAAGCGCAGATGATACTGCGATATTAGCAATAAAGAGTTGACCCGCATCCAATGCATCAGCGGCGTTACAATCCGCGCTGACCATAATTTTTAGGGTAGCGGATTGGTTGGCTGGCACATCAGGCAGCACGAAAACAGGGGCAGAAAGGTTCGATATATTTTGTTGCCCTGCCCCTGTCACCGTACCAGCCACATACGTCAGGCCGGATGGCAAATTCATTGTTAGCGACGCCCCGGTCAGCACAGCCAAATTGTTGTTCTGCACCATCACCGTAAAAGTGTCGGAGTTGCAAACAAATAGCGAGTCGCTCTTTGTGTAAGAAATAAGGATGTTTTGTGCAGGGAGCAAATAGAAAAGGGCGCTAAAAAGCACCCACAAAGCAGAACGTTTGGCGAGATTCATGGGCAGTGGGTAGTAATTTAAGTGTCCGCCAAACTAGGTCAAATTCCGTGCGCCTTAGATGTATTTGTCGGGAATATTTCTTTTTTTCCATACACAACCAATTTATTGAATTATGATTGTACGTTTGGCATCGAAACGAAACCTAATTTTTTAAACTACCTATTCCCCATCATGAAATTGCTCCAAAATCTTCCTATCGCCCTCCAAAATTTTATCGCAAGGATTATTAAGTCCACACTTGCTTTCCGCGAACGCAGGACCTTTAATGGTCGGGAAACCTGGACATGGCTTGGCCAACTCTATCGAGGTGAACAGGATACCCGAGGGAAACTCTACGAATATTTAAAATGGCATCGAAAGGAAATATTTTTTTGTTTCTTACTGGCCTTCCTGATTTCAGGTGTGGACAAAGTGCAGCATTTTTTTTCTGCCTTTGCCATTGACATTGTGAAAGGGCCGCTTTCCTTTGGCATGTTTGCGCTTGCCTTCGTGGGCAACGGGCTTGTGATTTTTTGGCTGTGCTATGTCTTTTGGCACAAACCAAAGCGAACCACTTGGTTCGAATCTGTTTTGGGCAAAGTTGAAAGAGATAAATACAAGGAATATTATCAAAGGCCGGGCAATGTTTGGCGCGTTTCGGCTACGGCGGCCATGCCCTTGTTGTTGGCGAGTGCAGGGCTTGCGCAGTCCATTATCAAGGAAGAGAGTTATGAAAAGCATTCCAATACCCTGCTCTATATGATTTCATGGGTGCTAAACTCCTATCCCCTGCTGGTGCTGCTGGCGATTTCCCTCCTTTTTGTAGTACTTACTTTCTTACTACAGCCACGCACTCAAAATGACGCGCCCCTAAAAACACACCAAGCCATGCTTTGGCGAAACCTGATTTTTATGGGCATCAGCATAATTGTATTGCTGTTGCTTTTTTGGTTTTTCAACAAAGCAGGGGTGGTTTATAAATGCTTGGCTCTAATACTCTTGGTGTACCTCCCACCTACCTTGTTGACTTTTGTGTTGAATGGGTTTAGCGAATGCTTGGTAAAGTCTGACAAAATGATAGAAGAGAACACAGAAAGTGGGATAGTGGCTGCCAAGCGATTTTCAAAGGCTTACGACCGCTTAATGTGGACTTCTTACTTGTGTTCGGGTTTGGCTTTGGCGCTCCTTAATTTGAAATGGGCTACGGGCACGGAGCTATTCAGTATTATTGTATTCCCAATAGCCATGATAATTTTCATTGCCGTAGCATATTATATGGCAATTGACTGGTTAACGTACAATATGTTGCCGTTGAGGTTTTACCTGTTGGTTGTCACAATATGCTTGTTGGTTTGGTTTGGCCCACAAGAGCATTATGAAATAAAATACAAGGCTCCACCCCAATCTAACATTATGGAGCGCGCCTCTTTGGAAAACTACTTCCTGCACTGGTTCAAAGATCGAATGGATCAAAAGTTATTTGCAGACTCTCTCAGCAATCAAATTTACCTTGTAGCGACTGAAGGCGGCGGTTCGCGTGCCGGAGCCTGGACATCGGCGGTTCTTACGGAACTGGACAGCACGATGAACGGACGTTTCCAACAACAATGTTTCGCCATCAGCGGTGTATCAGGTGGCTCCATCGGCACAGCCTCCACCTTGGCTTGGTGGGACAATGCCCGTATTTTGAATATCAAACCTCAAGACCTCTATAAGGACAGCACTGCCAGGAAACGCTACATCGGCCGGATTTTCAAGCGCAATTACATAAGTACTTCACTTGCGGGTTTGTTTTTTTACGATGGTTTTCAGCAAAACATCCTTTTTTCTTGGCTTTTCCCTGATCAATACAGCCGAACCGACCGACATCAAGACGAGGAAAGTGATGCGGTGCGCTTAGCGTTGCTGGAACTTTATGGAAAGGATACGGCCAAGTGCAAGGATTTGAACCCGTTTTATCTAAAAGAAACAGATTTCCTTGGGCTATATTATCGAGGGAATACTGCAGTGCCGCGTATTGGGCTGCCTTTGTTTTTTCCGAACACTTGCCGTGTGGAGGAAGGGCGGAGGGGTGTATCCAGCCCAGTATTGTTGAACACAAAAACCGAATCTCAAGGGCCAAAATTTCCCGGAAATGCCGGACTCTTGGACATTATCGGAGAAAAAGACAGAACCTGCAAAGCCAAAATGAGGCTGAGCCTGGGGGAGGTAGCGAGCCTTAGCGAACTCTTCCCTTTTGTAAATTCTACGGTCCACATGGGCGAGGAAGTGGGCACCTATATGGATGGCGGAGTGTATGAAAACATGGGACTGACCACCTTGTACGAAATCCGTGCGGCCTTGGGCCATATTAAGACATCACCCGACACTACAGTTTTATCGAGACTTTTCCCTGAGCTTGCTCAACGGGAGGCTTTCGTTTCCTTGCTGCAAAAAGTCACCTTCAAGCTTGTGCTCATTTACAACACCGAACACCTGGACCATTACCAGAACCCCCAGCAGGATCGCACCCTGCAATTTTTAGACCCCATAACGGCACTTTTACAAACTCCTTTTGGTGGACATACGGACTATGTCTATCACAAAACAAAAATAGACTTTGGGGAAGAGAATGTCGTGGAATTCCCACTGTTGCTGGAGGATGATTTTGATCCTGGCAAAGAGTACGCTCGAAAACCCACCGATCCCATCATAATGTCTCGTTGGCTGAGCCGGTCCGAAATGGATAAAATCATGCTTCGTTCAAGAGAGCGAGTACAAGACAGGTTGTGTTATCTGATACATTACCCAGTTAAATGATCCATTGGCTTATAGACCCAATTGATTCAGCACAAAATCAAAAATAAACGTCCAGTTGTCAATCCGGTGCGCGGTGCTTTGGCCAGAACCGTGGCCGCTTTTAAAGTCCATGTGCAGAATGACAGAGTTAATTTGTCCGTCATTGTTTTGGGCTGCTGCTACGAATTTCTTGGCGTGTAGCGGATCCACGCGGCTATCATTGGCGCCTGCAGTGACCAGTAAGGTAGGCATGTTCAGCCCCTTTCGGAGATTGTGATAAGGAGAGTATTGCAACAACCAGCGGAAGTCCGCTTCATTGTCTGCACAGCCGTATTCAGGAATCCAATACCGTGCGATGAGAAATTTGTGGAAGCGCAGCATATCAAGCAGCGGTACAGCGCAAACGATAGCCTTGTAAAGATCAGGGCGCTGTACGGCAATTCCACCCATAAGTAAGCCGCCGTTACTCCCACCTTGAGCCACAATTTTGTCTGGTGTGGTATAATTTTCCTTAATAAGCCATTCTGCGCAACTGTTGAAATCATCAAAACAGTTCTGTTTGTTGGCAAGCATACCTCCTTCGTGCCACTTTTCTCCGTATTCATCGCCGCCCCGGATGCCAGCTTGTACTATAACCGCTCCACGGTTGAGCAGGGGGGCATAGAACCCAAAGTAACTCGGACCTATCCCTGAGTTGAATCCGCCATAAGCCGTAAGGAAAACTGGGTTGTTTCCGTCCAGTTTCATGTCCTTTCGGTGTACTACTAATGCCGGGACTTTGGTGCCGTCTGAGGAGGTGTAAAATTTGACTTCCCCAACGATATTGCTCATGTCAATTGGGATGTCGCGTGTATAGTACAGTCGCCATTTGAAATCATTCGCGGAGGCCACAAAAGTTTTGGCGGTCGCGGTGAAGGTGCTCAGTGAAATATACAACGAGTCCTCTTCGCGATCATACCAGATGTAATCCACGTTGCCAATCTCCGGCATTTCCAATTGCTTGATTTTCTTGCCGTTTAGATCATAAAGCGTCAGGCGGCTAAGGATGTCTTTTTTGTCCTGGATGATGATGTTTTTCTTGGTTGCCACATAGCCCTGCATCACCGTTTCGCTTTCAGGAACAAGCGTTTTCCAATTGCTGGAATTTGGGTTTTTCTTATCGCCTACGAGCAATTTGTAATTCGGGGCGTTGTCATTTGTGAATATGTACAGATTGTCACCGACGGCTTCTGGATAAACGTTTGATTTTTTACTTTCGTAAATCAATTGACCTTTGTCGAAAGTGCCCGTTTTGTGTATATAACAGTTGTTAGAATAGAAGTCGCCTTCGCCCGAAAAACTAACGTCGCTGTAACGGTTATCGTAGTAGTAAAAAAAGTTTTTGGCATCGTTCGTCGTTCCTATAAAAGTGGCTTTTTCAATTGGATCACCAACTTTCCACCAGTATGTTTTCAGGGGCAACTGATTGTCAATCTGTTCTTTCCCGCGAATCGTAAAGTATGCGTGTTGCTGGTCTTTAGTCCATTGGAAACCGGAAAGATTTTCATACGGCCCATAGAGTATTCTACCGCTTCGGGTATCAATGATGTAGGTAGTGGAAATTTCTGCGCCGCTTTTTTGCACACTTACTCCGGCACGTTCGCCATCGAAGGTGTAGACAAATCCCTGCGTAGAGGTGCTGCCCGTGCTGTCCAGCTGCACCGGATCCCAGATGAGCACTTTTTTGCCGTTCAGAATCGTATAAACCTTGTTTTGCTTGTCGCCTTTACGCTTGATGGTTTGAAATACGCGTTTGCCTTCTTTATTGAGTGGCCCTTCAAAATCCAGATCAATAAAGGCCGCAACTTCATCGCGTAAGCTTGGGTGCGGTTTTTGTATTTGTTTTAAATACGCTTCTCCATAATCGTGTTGGCGTTGTGTCCATTCTATTACTTTAGGGTCTTCTTTATTTTCGAGCCAGCGGTAATTATCGGTTAGCAACACGCCGTGTAGGGTATCTATGACCGGCAAAGCGGGTGTGCTGGGAGGTATGAATTCTGTTTGCGCGAAGGCAGCCAGGCTCAGACAGAGCAAGCCACTGGAAAGGAGTGTTTTTGTCATTTTATGGTGTGTTTTATGCGTTCGCTATGAGTAGATTGTCAATACGTTGCGCCGTCGTGGCGTTGCGTGAAATAATATTGTCCTATCGCCATATTTCCAACTTCAAATCTCCAACAAAAATCTCCTGCCCTTTTGGGTTCCAAACGTAGGTTTTCAACCTGCTGCCGGCATCAAACCCCATGGGCACTTGTACAAAAAACGATGCTTCACCCCATTCTCCCATACCCCTCGTTTTCCAAAGAATATATGCTGGGTTACTTAGGTGTGTGCCGATGTTTATGGCGCGGTATTTCAGCACTTTGCCTTCATTGTTAGAGAAATCCACCGCAAGTTTGGCAATTTCATCAATCGAGTGCGCAGGCTGCCCTGCTGGCACAAAACCCGCTACAGATGCCCGTACCCAATCGCCAGGAATAAGCTGTGCGGTGTCGTTGGCAACAGGGATGGTTTGATGGAATTCGCCTTTGCATGGGTGCGCCAGACGTCCGGCTATCTGTACGTTATTGGTATCGGCAAGATCAACGATGAGTTCCGTTAGTGGCTTTGACAAATGCAGGGCTGTTGGCGGTTGTACTTCTGCGCATTCAAATGCAGAAAGTGCTCGCTCTGAGCCACTTGTTTGCCCAAAACTTTCTTTGTAAAACGCCCAGTTGCCGCGCTCTGACCAGAAAATTCCTTGTTGCGTCTGCCAGGTTTGAAAAATATTGAGGCCCACAAAACCGCAAAGTACCGGAATCAGAATCCATACCCTTTTTTGTGCCGCTATCCAGGCTGCCAGTGGGAACGCAAGCAATGCATAACCATCTACCATTGGGCGCGAACCAAACCCGTTTATGTACATCCAGCACCACCAGGAATAGCTCACTAACCAGTGCAAAGGCAGGAAAAACAAGATGGGCAACAGTAAATCGGGCACATATCGGCGCAGGTAAAAAAGCCCCCAAAGTGCGAACAGCATCACGGGCGTATAAATCAGCCAGCCGTTCTGGAAGCCTAACAATCCCGCTCTTATATGCGGGTGTGCCCAGTCAAACTTTTCGCCTTGATAGCCATAATGCCACCACAGGCCGCTGACGAATTTCCAATACAACGCTTGGGGTAGGAGCGGAATAGCAAATGCCAGAACGGCAGTGCCAATGCTCCATTTTTGGTTCACCAAAAAACGGAATCGAGTCGGAACATCCCGCCAATTCCGAATCCCCCAGAGCAAGGGAACAAGTGCCACTATTAAATCTTGTGTGCGCACCAATGCAATCAGGCCAAGTGTAAAACCGAGCACGAATCCATTTCTTCTGGTCGGGTTTTTATGCCATCGCTGGGTGGCCAATAGCAGAAACGCAATCAAACAAAATGCCACCGGGTGCGACATTCCCGGCGTATAAGCCACGAAAAAAAACAAGTTTGTACCAAGACCAACAATTGCTGTGACAGCAAGACTTATGTTTTCAGAAAAATAGAATCTAAGGCCTTTGAATAAGAAAAAAAGCCCTAAAACTGCAAAAAACAAACTTGAAAAGGCAATAGTCCAACTATAAGGCGCACTAAATCCATCGGCGAGGTGTGTGCCGCCGATCAGGCAATATACGTGTGCCAGCAAAAAAAACGGCGTTTCAAGCATGGCCACGCCGAGCGGGTATTTCACAGCCACCTTTCCCGATGGGGTAGGGCGGAGGCCGTAGGCGTCTTTGCGCGGATCGGGTTTGTTCGGATAATTTGCTTGCCAGGCAGCGATGGTTTTAGAATAATCCCCAACGTCCTGATAAAGCAAAAACGATGGCAAGTGAACATAGTAGCCCCAGGAGTCGCTGCCATCCAAAACGGCGCGGACTCGCTCGGAATATACGAGCGAGAAAAGATAGAAAAGGGCGATGAGGGTTAGAAGTAGGCGGAGACGCATGGGGCGGCCAAGATAGGGTGAAAATGAAAATTGGCTTTCCTCAATGCGAGAAAAGCCAATTTTTTCGATTCCGAGCAACTGCCACTACACCTCTGGCCTCATTTGCGGGAAAAACAGCACCTCCTGAATACTCGTCTGCCCCGTAAACATCATCGCCAGTCGGTCAATACCAAAACCGATGCCTGCCGTAGGCGGCATGCCGTATTCCAGGGCACGGAGGAAATCTTCGTCCATTGCCATTGCTTCCTCGTCGCCGCGCGCGGCAAGGCTAAGCTGCTCTTCGAATCGTTCGCGCTGGTCAATAGGGTCGTTGAGTTCGGAGTAGGCATTTGCTACCTCCTTGCCGTTCACAAACAACTCAAAACGTTCTACAAGCCCCGGCTTGATGCGGTGTTTCTTCGTCAGTGGCGACATTTCCATCGGATAATCAATCAAGAAAGTCGGCTGGATGAGTTGCGCTTCTACTTTGGCGCCAAAAATTTCGTCAATCAGTTTGGCCTTGCCCATAGAAGCATCAATTTCGACATGCTCCTTTTTGCAATAATTGCGCAGTACCGATTCGTCGGCAGTTTCAACGTTCAATCCGGTGTATTCTTGGATGGCATCAAACATGGTCAGCCGGCGGTATGGCCCAGCGAACTCGATAGAATTTTCACCCACTTGCGCCGTGCTGCCGCCTTCGTCGTGGAGTTCGCGCGCTACCTTTTCGAGCATGTTTTCCGTCACGTCCATCATCCAGTTATAGTCCTTGTACGCCACATAAAACTCGAGTGCTGTAAACTCGGGATTGTGGGTGCGATCCATGCCCTCATTGCGGAACATTTTGGCAAATTCGTACACCCCGTCAAAACCCGCTACGATGAGTCGTTTCAAGTACAACTCATTGGCAATCCGCAGGTAAAGCTTCATGTCCAGGGTGTTGTGGTGGGTCGTGAATGGTCTTGCTGCGGCACCGCCATGTATCGGCTGAAGGATGGGTGTTTCCACTTCCAGCAGGCCCAACGCATCCAGATAGCTTCGCATGGTTTTTATCAATTTGGCTCTTTTGATAAAAATCTGCCGGAATTCGGTATTCACCGTCAAGTCTACGTATCGCATCCGAAAGCGTAGTTCTGGATCGGTAAATGCGTCAAACACATTGCCCTCTGCGTCCTTTTTCACCACTGGAAGTGGGCGCAGGCTTTTTGCCAAAAACTTGAACTCCTGCACATGCACGCTTACTTCGCCTGTTTTTGTTCGGAATGCAAAGCCCTTTATGCCTACGTAATCGCCGAGATCGAGGAGTTTTTTGATCGCGATGTCGAACATTGGGGCGTCGGTAGTAACGTCGGAGGCGCTGCCAGCGCCTCCGACGTTACCCACGAAGTCGTCCCGGCGGAGGTAAAGTTGAATCCGCCCGCTCGAATCCTGCAAGTTCATAAACATCGCTTTGCCTGCTTCGCGGCTTGCCATGATTCTCCCGGCCAATGCCACAGCATGGTAATTGAGCCGGTTCTTAGTGCCGTCTTCTAAAATTTCTTCTTGATAATTGGCTGTGATATCGCTCGCAAACGCCGTCACTTCAAACATTTCGGCAGGGTAGGGGTCAATGCCGAGTTCACGGAGTTTAGAGAGTGATTCGCGGCGGAGCAGTTCTTGTTCAGTCATATTTGCTTGCGTATGTGGAGGTTACGTTTACGAAACCTTAAAAGTTTCAAACGTGCGCATTTAGTGTAAACTTGAAAAGTGGGGCGCAAAAATAGGATAATGCCCTGGCAAAGCAGCCCTGAATTATGAAAAACAACCTAGCGTATCATGAAATTTGGATATGCCCAGTAACTTGTCCTCAAAGTA
>Ga0163153_10002496_pt1 | contig 26568 bp, 24 predicted proteins | sample OliLakLV19MP6IB1_FD_148629 | JGI IMG/M metagenome (GOLD analysis project Ga0163153, IMG submission 148629) | Freshwater microbial mat bacterial communities from Lake Vanda, McMurdo Dry Valleys, Antarctica - Oligotrophic Lake LV.19.MP6.IB-1 | ecosystem: Environmental > Aquatic > Freshwater >...
CTTACGTCGGCTCGCTGGTCTTCCAGTGGGCCGGGCGCACGCCAGCCGAGGCGCTGCTGGGCCACTCCTGCTGGATGACGCTCTGGGCGTTCGGCGGACTGCTGTTGCTGCCCGCGCCAAGCCGCGCCGCCGTGTTCGCCGCCGACCGCGCCGCTGCGGATTCCGGCCACGACCCGCGCGGTTGGATTGCGCGTTTCCCAAACCTGGTTGGCGAGGATGGCCATCCAGATCCCCGCATCCAAACCATCTTCTATCCCATTCCCTCGGCGGCCTTGCGCCTGCGGCAGCTTGAGAAAGGTTACCTCGGGTTCGTTCCCGGCAACCTCGCGCGCAATAATCTCTACTACTCGTGGGCCACCCTCACGCTGCTCGGACGCGCGGTCCACTGCAACGTCGGCCGCCCAGAGCTGTGGGTCTTCCCGCCGTCGGCTTGACGTGCCGTCGCCGACCCATCGACGTTCACCCCGCGATGTAATTCGTGAACATCATCTGCCCCATGCCTCAGAGGCCGTGCATTGGTGGCCGTCCGCAAGGACTTTGTAGGATTGCATCGGGTAGGTCTTCTTGATGCTCACGAAGACGAGGTTGTGGAAGACGCCTTCCGCCGGCAGCGCGATCTCCACGATCTCGGGGAAGTTCATCTTGCACCCACACCCCAGCCCCTCTCTCATCCGATGGGAGAAGGTGGTCGCAGGCCGGGAGAGGGACGCGCCGGGGATGTAGAAATCTTCCATCGTCGGCATGCCGCCGATGGTGGCGGGACCGCGCGAATGTTGAAGGACGAATGTCGGATGTCGAATGGGAGCAAAGCTCTGGCTTTTTCGCACTTCGGAATTCGCACTTCGCACTTTGCCACGGTCGCCGAACGGGCCTTCGTCGCGGAGCGCCTCGCGCAGGTCAACGTAGCCTTCGATGATCCCGCCGTGGCGGGACGGCGTTGAGCAAAACGTTTTCAACGCTCGGCAACTCGGCGAAAACGAATGTTGAGTCCAGAGTGATTCTGCGTCAGAACACATGCATGGCAACGCTATCGCTGACCGACGAACAAGTGGTCCAGTTGGTGAAACAACTGCCGCCCCAAAGCAAACAACGCGTCCTCACAGACCTCACCGCCGAACGCGACCCGTGGTGGCAGACGACCGCCCGCGAAGGCGAAACGGACATGCGCCGACTCGCCGCCGCGCGCGGTTTGGATTGGGATGCGATGCCTGAGCCAGAACGCGAAGCCTTCGTGGACGGCCTCCTGCACGAGTCGTGAATGGCTCTCCCCGCGTCGTCTTCGACACCAACATCCTCTTTTCCGCCGTCGGCTGGCTGGGGAATCCGCATCACTGCGTTCAAGCCGCCGGCCAGAGCCAATGCCTGTCCCCCACCTGCGGAGCCATCCTCGCTGAACTCGCCGAGAAGCTTCAACTCAAGCGCGGTTTCGACGCGGGCAAAGCGACGGAAACCATCGACGAAATTCGCGCTTTCTCCAAAGTCGTCGCGATCCCGGGTGTCTTGAAAGTCATTGCCGCCGACCCCGACGATGATGCGGTTCTGGAATGTGCCGTCGTTGGGCAAGCCCAATACCTCGTCAGCGGCGACCAGCATCTGCTGGCCTTGGGCCACTACCAAGGCATTCAGATTCTCAAAGCCGCCGACTTTCTGACGCTGCTCCAGAACGCACGCAAAGTTTGAAAGAGTTCCGGTGCGTGATGGCGGTGACGTGAAAGACGGGATACGGCTCGGGCACGAACCCAACGTGCCGTGCGAATCAATCTTCAACCTGTGCGAGCCGTGGTCTGGCGAATGGAAATCAAACCCAAGGTCTGTGCGTGACGCAGCCGGCCGTCTGCAAATCGAATCCGGGCGTGTGTGAGCCGGGGTCGGGAAACTTTCAGCGCGAGCCGGGCGCGAGCGAGCCATAGTCCCGGACTGTGCGAGCCGAAGCCGGGCGCGTGCGAGTCAGGGTCAAGGGCGTGACAGAACCATCCGGGGCGATGTCAGCCGGGTCAAGGTGCGTGCGATCCGCGTGTCCGTCTCGAAGCCTCGCCGCCGCTGCCCGTAGGCTGGTGCGGCAAACAGCACGCGTGTCATGTGCTCGCGAAGCTCGCCCGGCATTCCCTGCTGGTCTTCATGGACGCCGATGTGCGCCTCGCGCCCGATGCGATGCGAAGGATGACAAGCTTCATGGAAACCTCGGGCGCAGCGCTGGCCAGCGGCGTGCCGCGTCAGCAGTTCGGCACGTTCAGCGAGCGTCTGCTCCTTCCGCTCATTCATTTTGTGCTGCTCGGCTACCTGCCGATGCCCTTCATGCGCTGGACGAAGAAGGTCGGTTTCTCAGCCGGCTGCGGCCAGCTCTTCATCGCGAGCGCGGACGCTTATCACGCGACGGGTGGCCATGCGCTGATTCGCGCGACGCTCCACGACGGCGTGAAACTTCCACGGCTGTTCCGTCGCGCCGGCTTTCAGACGGATCTCTTCGATGCCACCGATCTCGCCACTTGCCGCATGTATCACACGAACGCGGAAACGTGGCGCGGGCTCGGCAAGAACGCGACGGAAGGTCTCGGCTCTCCGGGTGCCATCCTGCCGATGACCGGGTTATTGATCGGCGGTCAGGCAATGCCGTTCGTGCTGCTGGCCTGTGCTCCGCTGCTGTCGTCGGCTGGGGTTTTGTGCGCGGCTGTGGCGAGTTTCCTCAGCCTTGTTCCACGACTGACGAGCGTGTGGCTTTTCCGGCAACCGCTGGGCAGCGCGCTCCTGCATCCGCTGGGCGTGCTTGCCTTGCTGGGCATTCAATGGCTGGCTTTGTTCCGCCAATTCGCCGGCAAGCCGTCCGAATGGAAAGGTCGCAAATACGGAGTCGCCGCAGTATCAAAGGCTGCGTGAAAGCTATCGCGTCAACCTTGCTGTTGTGTTTTGGACTTTGCGCCCTGGTTCCGGCGGCGGAGGAACAGTCTTTCACCTCCAAGATTTCGCAGCGCATTGAACTGCACGATCAGCATCAAAAACTTCAGGCGCTCAGTTTCCCGGCAACGAACGTCACTTTCCTGACCATCGCGGACCGGAAAGGTTCCGAGCAAATCGCCGCATGGATCACGGTGCTAAAGGCCCGGCCTGCCGGACCAATCGACATTCGCGGGCTGGCGGACGTGGGGAGCGTGCCTTCCCTGCTGCGTGGCCGGATTCGCAAGCGCTTTCAAGAATCGATCCTCTATCCGGTGATGATGGATTGGTCCGGCGACGTGTGCGCCAAGTTCCGTTACGTCCCGGATCGGGCGAATGTCGTCATCATCGATCGCAATGGCCGCATCGCCGGACGATTTTCAGGGGAGGCTTCGGTGACCAATCTCGCCGCCGCGTTTGCCGTGATGGAGCAGGCTCTGCTGATTCCGTCCAATGCGGCTTCAAACAGGCTGACGATGAAGGCTCAGCGCGTTGCCGTTGAGTGAGCACTGCGGCCGCAGCCGGCTCCTGGCCAGAATTTCCGGATGCGCTCCTTCAATTGGGATGGCCTTGTTTGGACGATGACTTTTGCAGACGTTGGCCCCATCCTGCATCATGCAATTGAATGTTTCTGGGCCAACCGGCTTCTGCGTTTCCGGCATCGTTTGAGGTGGAGATGTCGCAGATCAACTCATCGTCCGGTGAAGGTTTGCCATTAGAGGATTCTGGATCGGCGGGCGTTTACGACGTGGTGGTGCTCGGGGCGGGTCCGGCGGGTTTGGCGATGGGATACGAGCTGAAGCGTCGGGGGCTGCGCTTTATTCTCATCGAGCGAGGGCAGGCGGTGGGTGAGTCGTGGCGGCGGATGCCGGCTTCGCTCAAGCTGGTGAGTCCTTGGCGGGCCAATTGTCTGCCCGGCACGAATCCGGGCCGTTTCCCCTCGAACTACGAGATGAGCCGGCAGGAGTTTCACCAGTATCTTCACGACTACGCGGCTGAACATCAACTGCCGGTGCAGACGGGAGAAATGGTGGCCCAAGTGTCCCGTGATGTGGAAGGACGGTTCCGGGTCACGACTGCAACCAGTGCCTACACCGGCAAGCTTCTGGTGAACGCCACCGGAGGGAGTTCAAAGCCATTCGTTCCGGGCTACGAGGGTGCGGAGAGCTCGACGATTCCGCAGCTTCACGTTTCGGACTACACGAATCCCGCGCAGCTCAAAGCGCTCATTGGAGATCGTCCCGGCCCCGTCTTGCTCGTTGGCAAAAGATTGTCTGCCGGGCAGATCCTGGTGGAGCTGGTGGGCGCGGGCTTTACCGTGGCGCTGTCCCATCGTTCCAAGATTCGTTTTGGCAGCGGTCCTTGGCTGAGATGGCTCTATTTCCGGATACGTCCCAATTTGGAGGCATTCAAGATTCGTCTAGGGGGCCAGACCGCGTGCGGCTTTGATGTTCCAATGGAAGGCGGCGCGGCGCGGCGGTTGATCCGCAATGGGACGGTGCAGCTTTTTCCTGATGTGAACCGGTTTCAAGGATCGTCCGTTTTGTTCAAGGACGGCAACCGCCTCAAGCCAGCAGCGGTTCTTTACGCCACCGGATTTCGTCCGGCCTTGGAGCACTTGCACGCTCTGCTGGCCAAGGTGCCGGATCGTCGTCGTCTCCCGCCCCTGGACGGCATGGAAAGCGCAGACGTTCCGGGCCTGTTCTTCCTCGGCCTGGAACATCAGCGCAACATGCAGAGCCAGTATTTGCGTGGCATTCGGGAGGATGCCGTGCTGCTGGCGAAGGAGATGGTTGACCGTCTGGGCCGTCATGGTTAGCGGCGGGCTGTGGGTCCACTTTTTCCAAAGGAACAGGTGTCTCGGGGTTTCCCTGGGATAGAAAAGGTCATGCACCCCATGTCCGGCAGGTACTCGGCACAATGGCGACTGTTCCACAGGCGGAGTAAACTTCATCATTCAATCAACTCAGCTCCAGCGGGACACTTGTGTCCACCGAATGCACATGATGGAAATAACTGAATCCGCCTGTCTGCAAGAAGTTGGGATTGCTAGTCTCTTTCAAAACTGCCCACACTTCTTGGCTTCTTGGCCGCTTAGCCAGGGAGAACATACTTTCACTCTTCTGCCATGGACCGGCGGGTTGCAGTAATGAAAACGCTTTTAGTTCTTGCTCCTCATCCGGACTTGGCAGACGCCGTACGCGGTGCTCTGGATCCGGAAAAGTACCGGCTGATCCATCGGATCAGCCTGGAGGAAGCTGACTCCCTTCTGGTTCGGGGAGTGGTGGATATTTGCGTCCTCGATGTGGAACTGGCTAATGTCCAGGGAATCTGGGTTCTGGAGAAAATCCGGCGGCGGCTTCCAACGGTCCCCATCATTGCCTACAGCGATTCGAGGGAATGGCAGTGGGAGGAGGAGGCATATCTCAATGGCGTCTCCCATGTGCTTACGAAGCCCGTTCGGCCGCGCATGTTCAATGCGTTGATTGAGCGGCTGTGGGAGCCGCACATGGCGAACCTTCCCGTGCCCCGTTCGGTGACGGCCAACATTTCACCCGTCTCGACGAATGTGGAAGTCGCCGGGGACACGGAAGCGACGCTGTCCACTCTGAGGGATTTTTCCGGCATCCTCACTCATTCCCTGAATGCCGAGGCGCTGCTTCGCAAGTTCCTCCTGCAACTCCGCGAGATACTGGGAGTCAATCGCGCCGCCTTGTTTTTGCGGCAGTCGGGAACCTCGTCGAACAGCAGTTCATCTGACGAGGCGCGCAGCATGCGGTCCGCGTGTGCCTTGGGCTTGTCGTCCGGCCTGCTGGAGCACTTTGAGCTTTCGTTCGAGACTGGCATTGGAGGCCATCTTCATCGTGAAGGCCGCATCGTGCGGCGGAACAGCGCCGAAGCCTGTGCTGATGCGCAGATGCAGAAGGAGTTTGAAATTCTCGGCGCGCAGGTGGCGGTTCCCATGTTTGATCGGGAGAGACTGATCGGCGTTGCGGCCTTCGATGGACGCATCACGGGCGAGCCCATCGGCAACAGCGAGCTTGAACTCATTTTCCATCTGCTCGAAGAGCTTGGCTTGGCGGTGAAGAACATCTGGCTGCACGATCAGCTGATCGGCAACAACGAGATGATGACCGACATCCTGCGCGAGCTGAGCAGCGCGTGCGTGGTCGTCAATCGCGACCTGGTCATTCAACATGCGAACAAGGCCGCCCGGATGCTCTTCAGCCGGCCGGGCAGCCGGAACGTGGGCCTGGAGTTCAGCGACATCCCGCAGGCTCTCGGCAGCAAGGTCTATCAAGTCATCAAGACCGGCGCAGGAGTCGCCACGTTCAAGCATCAGCCGGCGGAGAACCCGCAAAAATTCTTCCAGGTCACCGTCGTCCCGTTTGTTCGCGTGGGCGCCGTTGCGGCGCACGCGGCCCTCCTGATTGTTGAGGACCACACGCAGGCCGAGGCGTTCCGAAAACTGGAGATCGAGGCGGCGAATCTCCGCCTGCTCAAGGTGATGGCGGATCGTCTCGCCCATGAAGTCGGCAATGCCTTGGTGCCTCTCTCGACCCACCAGCAGTTGCTGAGCGAAAAGTTCAAGGATCCCGAGTTCCGCGCGTCGCTGGATCTCGCCATGTCAGATGGCGTCAAGCGCGTGTCCCGCTTGATCAACCAGATGCGTTATCTGGCGCGGGACGCTGTCCTCACGAAGGAAGCGGTTTCGCTGACGCAACTCATCGACGAGGCTTACAAGGAAGCCCACAAGCATCAGCCGACCAAATCGGCCAGGCTGTTCTTCGACGACGGGCAGCATCCGATTATCATCGTGGGCGACCGGGCCGCGTTGAAGCATGCGTTCGCCGAAGTGATTTTGAACGCCATCCAGGCCAATGTGACGGACGCCAAGGTGCAGATTCAGGCGCAGACCGAGAACGGATCGGCGGGACAAGGCTGGATTCACATCGAGGTCGTGGACAACGGAACGGGCTTCACTGCTGAGGCGGCGCAGAAAGTTCCCGCACCGTTCTTCACCACGCGGACGGTGGGCCTCGGTCTGGGCCTGTGCGTATCCAAGAAGATCGTCGAGGTTCATCAAGGCCGGCTGACCATCGTGCCTCCCGTGCCGAATGCAGCGGGCGCAGTCCGCATTTCACTCCCGCTGAATCTCGCCGCCAACGTCACCAAGTAACCGTTCCGCCTGCGGCGCGTCGGGCGACGACTGGCTGTCCCGGAGATCCGGTCTCCGAACCGGCTTAGAGCGATCTTCGACGGAGCCGAGCCGGTTTGGAAACCGGCGCTCCGACCATCCCTGTTGTGTCGGGCTTTTCCCATTGCTGGAAGCGGGATGCTTCGTAGTATCCGGTCCATGAAAGCCACGGCCAGATTCTCCGGTCACTTCTTCATTCGAGGGAGACCTCTTCCTCTTGCGGCGCTCGCCGTCCTTGTCAGCGCCATGCTGCCCGCGTTCGGTGCGGAGAAGCGTGATTTTTCGCCGGTGCCGACGGAACGCCAGTTGCCAAAGGCCATGCACTCGCAGATGAGCGAGCGGCCTCGCATCACGGTGGGGCTGAGTTCAGCGGACATGGTTGGTGCGGACAATCGCGTGCTCCAGGCCGCTGTGGATTACATCGCGCGGCTTGGCGGCGGGACGGTGTCCATTGGACCCGGAGAATTTCTGATGCGCGACTCGCTGCATCTGCGTCCCCATGTCGCGGTCGTCGGGACGCCGGGAAAAACGATTCTGCGCAAGGCCAGGGCCGCCGCGTCTCCGTTGGGTTTGGATGGCGACTTCGGCGAGGAGCAGATCACCTTGGTGACGGCGGACGGTTTTCAAGTCGGCGATGGCGTGGCGATCTGGGACAGCAACGCCGGAGGGTTCCACACCACGGTGGCGCGAATCACCGGGCGGAACGGCGGCACCTTTTCCATCGACACGCCTTTGAACGCGGACTGCCTGCTCACGCAGAAGGCTCAGGCGGCGACGGTCTTTCCGGTGGTGAGCGGCTATCATGTTGAAGGAGTCCGGGTGGAGGGCTTGATCATCGAAGGCAACAAGTCCGAGAACGTGGCGCTGAACGGATGCCGGGGCGGCGGGATATTTCTTTACCGTGGATTTGGGACCGTCATTTCCAACTGTATCGTCCGGGGCTATCACGGGGACGGCATCAGCTTTCAGCAATCCAACGACGTGCTGGTGGACGGCTGCGTGAGCGAAAACAACGCCGGACTCGGGCTGCATCCCGGCAGCGGATCGCAGCGGCCAATTGTGCGGGACTGTCTGGCGCGGGGCAACGGCGAGGACGGTCTGTTCCTGTGCTGGCGGGTCCGGCACGGATTGTTCGAGAAGAACGTGCTGGAGAACAACGGGCGCTTCGGCATCTCCATCGGGCACAAGGACACGGACAATCTGCTGCGCGAGAATCTCGTGCGCGCCAACCATTCGGACGGCGTATTCTTCCGCAACGAATCGTTGGGGATGGCGGCGCACCGGAATCGTTTGGAGAACAACGTCATTGAAAACAATGGCGCGAAGGAGCCTGCGTCCGGGATTCGGATTCGGGGAGAGACGAAGGACCTGGTGTTCAAGGGCAACGTCATTCGCGACACGCGCCCGGTGGAGGCGCGGAAGCAGACGGTCGGCATCCGGATCGAGAAGTCGGCAGGGGAGGTGACGCTGGAGGGCAATCAGATCGAGGCGAAGACCACAGTGGAAGATCTGCGGACGAAACAGCCGTGACATCCTTCCGGGTCAGCGAGCGTTTGAGAAACGCTGGCCGGTTGATTTAAGGGGAAGGCTCCAAGAAAAAATGGAGCGAGCGAAGGGATTCGAACCCTCGACACTCACGTTGGCAACGTGATGCTCTACCAGGCTGAGCTACGCTCGCTTCCGTTAAGCGACGCAAAAAGTAGAGGAAACGCGTTTGATTGCAAGCCCTGTTTTTCGTGCAACGATCTAATTTATTTCCATCCCGCCAGACGTGGATTTTCCTCCGGCCAAATGCCCAGATGCGGCGGCCGGCTTCGCTGGGAATCGTCGTTTGACACTGACTTGGTGCCCCTCTATAAAGCGATGGCATTGGTTAACTGAATTAAAAACTGACTACGACTATGGCAATCTCTGTTGGATCTAAAGCGCCGGATTTCACCCTCAAGTCCAAGACCTCGACTGGACTCGTCGATGTGAAGCTGAGCGAAAACTTTGGCAAAAAGAACACTGTGCTGCTGTTTTTTCCTCTGGCCTTCACCGGCGTCTGCACCCAGGAAATGTGCGACATCACGGCCGGCCTGAACGACTACACTGGCATGAACGCGGACGTGATTGCGGTGAGCGTGGACAGCCCGTTCGCGCAGGAAGCGTGGGCGCAGAAGGAAAAGATCAGCATCAAGATCGCCAGCGATTTGAACAAGGATACGACCAATGCCTACGGAGTGCTTTTCCCGATGCTGGCCGGCGTGGGTGACACTTCGGCCCGCGCGGCGTTCGTCATTGATGCGAATGGCGTGGTCCAATACAGCGAGCAGACCGCGACGCCGAAGGATCTGCCGAACTTTGCCGCCATCAAGGAAACCCTGGCGAAGCTGAAGTAATTCGATTTGTGGCTCTGAGCTGATCTGAAGTTCAGAGGAATGAGGCGGCAGTGGCGACACTGCCGCCTTTTCTATGGCTGGAACTCTATGGCTGCAACGGCTCGACTTCGAGGAGCTTGATGGAGGTTGTCTGATGGCTCGTCGTGGTGGTGGTCGTCGTGGCGACGGGCGGCGGGGCGTTGGTGTCGTCATCCATTTCCACGATCTCAACGCTGTTGGTGCCGGTCTTGGGGGATCGGACGCGTCGCACCGAGGTGGATTTGGCGGTGATCGACTGGTTGTAGATCGTTTCGACGGCCAGCGTGTGTTCGGGCGAATACCAGCTCTGCCCCGTGATGGAGCCTTCCTTCAGCTTGGGCTGGACGGCGGCGCGAACGATCTGTCCCACCGCTGAATCATTCGTCCGCGCGGTGGCGGGCTTGAATTCGCCGACGAACTCCAGCCGGGCGCAGTTGGCCCCATCGCGCTGCTGCCAGCCGCGAAAGGTGTAGGTGAACACGGCAGGGAAGGGGTTCCCGCTCGCACCGGAATTGGCGGGGCGATCCACCGCCCAAGTGTCACCGATCTTCACCGGCGTCTTCGGCAGCATGCCCATCTCCACGAGGTCGCGGTAGAACTGCTGGTTGAAATAACGCCCGATGACTCCGGCGGCGGCGCCACGTCCAGCGTTTCCGCCGGACTGCCGGTCGGAGAGTTCGCGGATGCCGTCCACGCGCGTGACTTTGTTGGAAGGTGAGAGGTGGAACTGGAGCTTGAGCCCGACGAACTTTCGCAGGCGTTGAATGATCGGCGTGTCCTCGACCTGCATCACCTTGTTGCCGGAATCGAAGCTCGTGGTGATGCCATCATCGCGTCCCGTTTCCATCTGCACCGCGAGAATTTCCATCTGCAAAACGCGGCTGCCGTCCGGCGCAACATTGGTGACGGAGAAGGCGAGATCCTGTCCGAGTGACGTTTCCGTCTGGATGATTTGAGCGGTGTTCTTGCGCGGAACCTGCGAGCTCGTGACGGATTCCACGCGAAAGATGAAGCGTTTTCCCTCCTGCCAGCGCGGCGTCATGGTGATGGCGCCATCGGAGGCTCTGCCCGTGATGGGCGCTTCCTTGATCGAGGAACGCTTGCAGCCGCAGACGCCCAGCAGCACCGCGAGGATGAGCACTGCGGCTCTGGAAAGATTGGTCATGGCACGCATCGGAGATTCATCTGTTCTGACGCACCCTGTGACGGAACGGTTACGGCTTTCAAGGCGTCATGTGTAAAAATCCTGCGGATGCGCCGGCCGCCGCACCGTCGAATTTGCCTTGGCCGCATTGCCGCCATCGGCTCATGCTCGGCTCCATGATGACTCCTGCCCAAGCACTCGTAGTCCGTCGCTGGCTTTCGCGCTTCCTGCTGTTGAACGCCGTCCTCAGCGCGGCGGGCTTTGCCGGATGGTCCTGCGCTGCGGACAAACCGGAAGGTGACAAGGCGGCTCCGAAGACGGCATCGGCTCCAGCTCCAGCCGCTGCGACGGATCAGGCGGTGAAGAGCCTGTTCGATGGGAAGACATTGGCGGGCTGGAAGGTCACGGATTTTGCCGGACATGGAGAAGTGGTGGTGAAGGACGGAACGCTGGTCCTCGAGATGGGACAGATGACGGGCGTCACCTGGACAAATGATTTGCCCCGGATGAATTACGAGCTGTCCTTGGAAGCCATGCGCGTGGAGGGAAGTGACTTTTTTTGCGGCCTGACTTTCCCGGTGGCGAAGGATCCTTGCAGCCTGATCATCGGTGGCTGGGGCGGAGGCGTGGTGGGCTTGTCGAGCCTGGATAGCCAGGATGCGTCCAGCAACGAAACCACGAAGTACGTCACGTTCAAGAACGGCCAGTGGTATGCGATCCGGCTGCGCGTGACGCCAGGCAAGATAGAGGCGTGGATTGATTCGGACAAAGTGGTCGATGTGGTGACGACGGACAAAACGATTTCCATCCGCCTCGAAGTGGAGGAATCCAAGCCGCTGGGGATCGCCTCCTGGTCCACGACCGCCGCCTTGAGGAATTTAAAGCTGCGCAAGCTGTAGTCTCTGCCGGAGCTTCCGCCGGCAACATCCGCTTGCGGTCGCGATGCCCCCTCTCCATCTTTGCCAACGTTCAGGCCGCTTCTGCCCTGATGGAATGGAGCCGCCTCGCGCTTGTGAAGAAAACTATGAATGCTGATAAGCTCCGTTCGCTGCAAATCGAGCCTGAAGCCAAAGGCCGGTCACAGGGAGTGCTGTGGGTAATCTTCATTGCCGTCGGATTGATCACCGTCTTCGTCGGGTATCGGGCGTGGCCTCGGCCGGAAGGGGAACGTCGCCTGCCCGGAGCCACGGACGGCAAAGCAGAGAAGCCATCATCGTCATCGGCTGCGCTCGCGCAGCCGACCACACCGGTGAGCAACCAGCCCAACCGTGCCGTCGCCACCTTCGCGCCTGCGCCGTTGAACGGCTCGGTGCTGACGGTCAGCGGTTACATCGTCAACCGTGAGCGCATCGAGATCAGCCCCCGGTTCCTTGGCCAGGTAAAATGGATTGGTGCGCGCAAAGGCGACCATGTGACGAACGGCCAGGTGCTGGTGCTCCTCGATGATTCGGAATACAAGGCCCGCGTGAAGGAGACGGAAGGAAGGCTCGCGAACACGCGGACGGCCATCGAGAAGGCGGAAATTGATTTCAACCGGGCGAACAAGCTCATCGCGGAAAAGATCGAGACGCAGCAGGCCGTGGATGATGCGCGCATCCGCCTGGACTCGGCCCGCGCCGGCATGCGGGAGGCGGAGGCGGCCCTGGATTTGGCGAACACTTATCTGAGCTGGACGGTCATTCGTGCTCCGTTGAGCGGCGTGGTGCTGGAGAAGCTGGCGGATGCGGGCGAGCTGGTGACGCCGCAAAGCTTCGGCGGAACACGCGGTCCCAGCACGGCGCTGGTGGCCATTGCGGACCCGAAGGATTTGCAGGTGGAGATCGACTTGAACGAGGCGGATCTCGCGAAGGTGTTCCGCAACCAGCGTTGCAAGGTCAGCCCGGAGGCGTACCCCGACAAATCATACGAGGGCACGGTCGTTGAGATTGCGCCGGAGGCGAACCGGCAGAAGGGGACGCTGCAGGTGAAGGTGCAGATTCGCAATCCCGACGAGTTTCTCACGCCGGAGCTCAGCGCCAAGGTGGATTTCATTGCGAAGGAATCCGCGAACCGCTGACGCCGCTTCCTCCCGGAAAAAGAAAAAGCGCCGGGACAGGCCCGGCGCTTTGGTGTGTTCAGACTAAAGGTTAGAAGCGGTAGTTCGCGTAAAGACCGAGCTGGTTGTTGGAATAATCGTAGGAGTCCTCGCTCGAGCTCTTCGTGCGGAACTGATAGAAGACGCCACAGTTCACGCGTTCGTTGAACTGGTATTCGACCGAGGGGCGAATCCAGAAGTAGTCGTCGTTACGATCAGTTCCATCATCGTCTCCGGCGTCGCTGTAGTCTGAGTTCTCATAACCGAGGGCGACGGTGGCAGAATATTTTTCGAGGAAAGACTGCTGCACAGAGGTCCGCAGGCCGGTCGCGATGTAGTTTTGCCCGGCTTCGGAATAGGACGGGTAATCCCGACGATAGGCCTCCGCAGAGATGATCGTTCTTTCCAGCGGCTGCCATGACCCGCCGGCATTAAAGACCAGAGTCGGGCTCTTGCTGTCACCGTCTTGAAACTGGGAGAAGAGCATGCCTACGGCACCTTTGACGCTGACTTTCTCACTTACCTCGTAAGTGGAACGGACGCCGACTTCCTGGAAGGTTTGATTGGGAGACTTCGGCGCCGACGGAGTACTATTGGTAGTATTATTACTATTGGTAGTATTATTATACGCACGGATGTCGCGCCAGCCCAGGATCACGCCGGCGCCCACGGTCAGCTTTTCGGACTGCTTGTAGTTGCCCCATCCTTCAATTTCCCATTGGTTGATGGTGTTAAGCTGGTTGTCGCGGCCATCGATGACCAACTCCTGGGAATCAGTCAGCGTTTGACGGCCGTTGAGTTCGGCGGACGTCTTTTCGCTGAATTCGTAGAGCGACGAGAGCAGGGTCGTAAAGGTTTCCTGTTCGACGAACGCAGAGGCTTCGATCTGTTTGCCGCTGCTGATCTCGTAGGCCTGCCCAACGCCGAGGGTCAGCTTGGACATCTTCCAGCCGACGTTGAAGTCCACCAGATGATCGAGCGCGTTGTATTCGTTGTACTTGGTGTAGAAGGACGCGGTCGGCGTGTAATCGAGACTGACGTAGTTTCCCTTGTCGCGGAATTCGCCGAAGCCGAACAGCGCGCCCGGCGAAATGCGCCAGACGAAGTCTTCCAGTTCCCGCCCATCCTGCAGCGTGAGGTTGTCGTCGTAGTAGGTTTGCAGGTTCAGGTGCGGTCGCACGCTGATCGGGCCCATGTTGAGGTATTTTGCCAGCGACTCTTCCCGCTCTTTCTCGAAAACATTCTGGGGAGCAGAATCGAGATTGGCGATTTGGGCGGTGGCTGCGGGCATCAATGCCGTGATGGCAGCGGAGATGTAGCAGAAGTTTACGGCGGTTCGAAGTGACCTGTCCATGTCGGTTCGTTTCATGCGCGACTTGTAAGCTGAGAGCGGGCCAACTGGCAAGACATAGTAAAAAAGAGATTTCGTCGGGTCAAACACGGACAAAACTCCCTGTCTTTGGCTTTCCACGGCAAAAGGAATCCTCCGGGCGGCAAGCTTGACTCGGCAGAATGGAGAGTTCAAACAGGACTCATGCACCGATCCCTCCTGGCCTTCACCTCCTGCACCGTGCTCTTTCTCTCCATTCCATCGCCTGCCTGCGCGGTCGGAAATAGAATTGTCGTGACCGTGGCCGCAGGGAATTTCGACCGGGCTGATACCGTCGTGACGGCTCAGCTTCCGCCCGGCGTGAAGGCGCAGGGCATGACGCTGAAGCGCGATGGAAAAGTGATTCCATCCCAGGTGAACGAGGACGGCACGCTGGCCTTGGTCGTCGGGAAGCTCGCGCAGAACACTTCCATGACATGGGAATTATCCTCGAACGTTTCCGACGCTCGCGTGACGAGGGCGGGCGAACCGTCCCGTGAAATGCAGACTGTTCGTGCGGGAACAAAGCTCGATTTCAGAACGCCAGGAGCTGACGCGAAATCGCGCGCGCTCATGTCCTATCAGGCGGAGCCGGGTGAATTTCCACGGGCGGACATCAAGCCGATCTTCAAGCGCGGCGGCTATCTGCATGCCATTGCCACGCCGTCCGGGAAGGTGGTGACCGATGATTTCCCGGCGAACCATGTGCATCATCACGGCGTGTGGGGGGCGTGGACGCACACGGAGTTCGATGGACGGAAGCCAGACTTTTGGAACATGGGCGATGGAAGGGGACGCGTCGAATTCGAGGCGCTGGACCGTGCATGGAATGGAAGCATCCATGCCGGCTTCCGCGCGCGGCATCGGCATGTCGATGTCACTTCGGGCCCGCCGGTGACGGTGCTGAACGAATCCTGGCAGGTGACCGCGTATGCGGCCGGTGCGTCGTCGCGATGCTGGATGTTCGATCTGGTTTCCGAACAGCAGTGCGCCACGGCGAATGAATTGAAACTTCCCACCCACCGCTACGGCGGCATCGGCGTGCGGGGCAACTGGGCTTGGAACGGCAAGGACAAGACATTCTTTCTGACTTCCGAGGGCGAGACGGATCGCGACAAGGGCAACCTGAGCCGTGCCCGTTGGTGCGACATGGGCGGCGAGTTGGACGGCAGCCGCGTGGGCATCGCCATCCTGTGTCACCCGGAAAACTTCCGCGCGCCTCAGCCCATGCGCCTGCATCCCACCGAGCCGTTCTTCAACTTCGCGCCGCAGCAGGCCGGCGACATGGCGATCAAGCCCGGTGAGAAGTTTGTTTCAAAGTATCGCTTTGTTATTCACGACGGTCCGCCGGACCAGGCCGAGCTGGATCGGATATGGAACGACTACGCCCACCCGCCCGTCGTGACCATCAGCGTGAAGTGACCTGCCTTGAGCCGGGGCGTCAGGCATCCTGCCTGACGTAGAGCTGGGCGTCCCGCCCAGCGGAGCGGGCCGGACGAATGGAAATTGACCGCAGTGAAGTGACGAACGTCAGCAATATCACGCTCTGCTCCGGGCGGCGAGACGCCCTTTAAGTCAGGCGGGATGCCTGACGCCACAGCCTTCCTCAGAACGACGCGGCATCCGGCAAGTCCAGTTGCCCGGCATCGCTCTCCTCGCGCCAGCCATTGAGCGTCTTCAAAATCAACCGGTGCAACTCGTCGGCGCTGGCTGGCCTGGTGACGAATGCCGCCGCGCCCGCTTCCAGATAGTTCCTGCGTTCATCTCCGAGCGTCGCCGGGGCGAGCGCAATGATCGGCATCCGCGCGGTGGCGAGATTCGACTTCAGATCGGCCATGGCGCTGAGGCCGTCGGTGTCGGGCAGACGCGTGCTGATCACGATGACATCTGCGTCCTCGCATTCAGCCGCTTCGATGGCTTCGATGCCGGTGGAGTATTCCAGGGCCACGCAGTTCAACCATCCCAGGCTCTGGGCCAGCGAGCTTCGGCTGGACGGATCATTGTCCGCGAGGATCACTGTGATGCTGTTCTCCGCGCGCGCCGTTGATTCGAACGATTGCGAATGCGCTGCGGGAGCCGTGAAAGGATATAATTTGCCGTTCATTGCCCTGGCATCGGTCGCACTAGGTCTGGCTTGAGGAGCTTTCTTGTCGGGCCTTCTGCGGATGCCTGAAAAATGGCTTGGCAATCCGGGGGCCGCCTTCGCATGGTTTGGGCAATGCACTCATCCATGTCTTTCGCCACCAATCGCCGCAGCTTCGTCAAAACCCTCTCCGCCGCCACGGCCGCCCTCGCCGTCGCTGGTCCTGCGCTGGCCCAGCCGGCCGCCCGACGGAACATCAAGCTCGGCATGGACAACTTCGCGGTGCGCGCGATGGGCTGGAAGGCGCCGCAACTGATCGATTACGCGGTCAAGCTCAAGACCGACTCGCTCTTCATCACGGATTTCGACGCGCTCGAAAACTTCGACGACAGCTATCTCGCCGGCTTGAAGAGCAAGGCGGCGGATCAGGGGCTGCAAATCCAGCTCGGCACCTGGAGCATTTGCCCGACCTCGAAGAGCTTTAAACCTAAGTGGGGCACGGCGGAGGAACATCTCGCGCTCGGCATCCGCATGGCCAAGGCGCTCGGGTCGCCGGTCCTGCGCGTGGTGCTGGGCAGCGGCGATGATCGCCGGACCGAGGGCGGCATTGAGGCGCGCATTGCTGACACCGTGAAGGTTTGCCAGAGCCAGCGCAGCCGCGCGGTCGATGCCGGCGTGAAGATCGCCGTGGAGAATCACGCGGGCGACATGCAGGCGTGGGAGCTTGTCACGCTCATCGAGGCGGCGGGCAAGGATTACGTCGGGGCGAACATGGATTCCGGCAACGCGACCTGGACGATGGAAGATCCGCTGGCCAGCCTCGAAATCCTCGCGCCCTACGTGCTCACGACCAGCCTGCGCGATTCCGCCATCTGGGAATCCGCGAACGGCGCGACGGTGCAGTGGACGGCGATGGGCGAGGGCACAGTGGATCTGAAGACTTACTTCCAGCGCTTCGCCGAGCTGTGTCCGGGCGTCCCGGTTCACATCGAGACGATCTCCGGCTTCAACCGCGAGCTGTCGTATCTCAAGACCGACTTCTGGAAGGTGTGGCCGAAGGCGAAGGCGAGCGACTTCGCGCGGTTCGTGGCGCTGGCGAAGAAGGGCAAGGCGCGCGACACTTGGAAATCTCCCGAAGGCAAGGACCGCAAGCTCGCCGAGCAGGACTATCAGAAGGGCGAGATCGAGCGCAGCATCAGCTACTGCAAGGAGCAGTTGGGGCTGGGGTTGAAGGGATAGTGGCGAATCATACATCCGCCTCATGGGTCTTGATGCACGAGTTTATTGTGACTGCTATGAGAAAGGCAGACTTAGGGAACCTCCGCCCCCGGATGTTTTAGTTCGTCTCGCTCCAGATGGAGGCATTGAGAGCCTGCGCAATGATTGTCCAATAGAGGCAATGATCCAGTTCGATGACTGGCGGCAACATCGAGCGTGTGAGCATCAAGGAGGTGTGATGCTTCACCATCGACTGGGTAATATCGGGACCGTTGCCTCGCTTAGAACTGAGCTTCAGCAGGAAGCTAGTCTGTTTCCCATCTTGATGAACAAGGTTCTCTATAACGGCATACATGCTGGAGATTACCTTCCGGTCGATTTAATCCCTCCGCTTGAGAGGGAGGTAGAATCTCTTGCTCGCCGCCGTTGCAACAACCGAAGTTCCGAAAATTTCATGAAACAGTTTCAAACTCAGATGGCGGAATTGATTGCTGCTGCTCATGCAATGAGTAAACCGATCGTGTTCTAGTGTGACGGTGTCTTCACTTGGTTTCGTATCTTTTCCATGAACCACTCCTTCATGCAGGAAGCCATCCGGCTCTCGCTCGAAAAGATGCGCGAAGGCTGCGGCGGGCCGTTCGGGGCGGTCGTAGTGAAGGACGGACGCATCATCAGTCGTGGTTGGAACCGGGTGACGACCTCGAACGATCCCACGGCCCACGCCGAGGTCGTGGCCATTCGCGAGGCGTGCGCGGTCCTGAACTCCTTCAGCCTCCAAGGTTGCGAGCTTTACGCCAGTTGCGAGCCGTGCCCGATGTGTCTGGGAGCCATCTACTGGTCGCGCGTGGACCGGCTCTTCTTCGCGGCATCACGGCAGGACGCCGCTGCGGCGGGCTTCGATGACCTGCTGATTTACGGGGAGATTCCACGGCCCTTCAGCGAACGCCAGTTGCCCACCGCGCAAATGCTTCAGGACGAAGCCGCCGCCGCATTCCGGGAATGGCTGACCAAGACGGACAGAGTCAGATATTGAAGATATTGAGTTTGAACGCCGCCGAGTTTTCGGCTGTCCTACCTGTGTTCCGACGGTTGAGTTAGTGCGGCAGTTGTAAGTCCTATCATGAATGTATTCAGACTGGTGCTGTTTCTGGCCGGTTTGGCGGCGTATCTTCTCACGAAGCAGTTCCTGCCATCCTCCGAAATCTCCAAGCCGTCTCCTGCGCTTGGCACTCCTCCCATTGAAACCGCTCAACCTGCGCCCAAGCCTGAAGTCGCGCCTGTTTCGACCCCCACTCCGGCGACTTCCCGCATAGAGCACACCACGATCCCGGCTGGAGTCATGGGGCTTAAAAAATCAGTCCAGTAAGCCACCGCTTTTAGAGCGCGGACCTCTTGTTCAACGAGAGAGAGGGCGAACCAAGGAGGTGAAACCCGCGCTGACGCTTTTCAAGCCACGGATGTCGCGCATGGTTCGGGTTCCTTAACAACCCGCACGATCCGCAATGTTCGTGGCTGAAGTGTTTTCAGCCTGAACTCCGAAATGGAGATCCGCTAAACACGCGAAAGGTCGCGAAACCAAAACTTGCCAGGAGCGCACGGTCGGGAGCTTTTGCAGACACTGGCTTCGCTCCGTTTTCCTTCGCGTCCTTTCGCGTGTTTAGCGGACACTCTTCGGAAGACGGATTCAGCCATCACGCCGCCTCACGGGCGCGCAGAAATCTCCAGCATCCGCTCGATGGGCAGCCGCGCGCGCCGGAGAATCTCATCGCTCAACTCCACCCGGGGCGAGAGGTTCAACATGCAGTCGTGGACCTTCTCCAGTGTGTTCATCTTCATGAACCGGCATTCGTTGCAGCGACAGTTGTCCGTCGGCGCCGGAATGAACTGCTTGCCGGGGCATTCCTTCTGCAAGCGATGCAGCATGCCGGCTTCCGTCGCGATGATGATTTGCGGCGAGGTCGCGCGCTTGCAGTAATCGATCATCCGTTCGGTGGAGCAAACCTCGTCCGCCAGCATGCGGACGGCCTTGGTGCATTCCGGATGAGCGACGAGCGGGGCGTTCGGAAACTCCCGGCGGATGCGCGAGATGCTGGCGTGCGTCCACTCGACGTGGACGTAACAGTTCCCCTTCCACAACGTCATCGGGCGTCCGGTCTTCTCGATCACCCACGAGCCGAGGTTCTCGTCCGGCACGAAGAGCAGGTCGCGATCTTTCGGGGCGGCGTTCACTATCTTCATCGCGTTGCCGCTGGTGCAGATCACGTCGCACAGCGCCTTCACCTCCGCGCTGCAGTTGATGTAGGCGATGGTGTAGAAATTGGGATTCGTGTCCTGAAGCGCCTTGAGCTTTGCGCTGGGACAGCTCTCTTCGAGCGAACAGCCGGCGTCCTTGTCCGGCAGCACCACGATTTTGTTCGGGTTCAAAATCTTTGCCGTCTCCGCCATGAAATGAACGCCGCAGAACACGATGACGTCCGCGCTGGTCTTCTCCGCCTGCTGGGCGAGGCCGAGCGAGTCGCCGACGTAATCCGCCACGTCCTGGATTTCGCCCACCTGATAATTGTGGGCGAGGATGACGGCGTTCAGCTTCTTCTTGAGCGCCAGAATTTCGCGCGAGAGCGCATCGAACTGCGCCGGAGGCATCGGTTTGCGGACTTCAAAAGCGCTGCTGCTGCGCGGCTGGATCTCGGTGACATCGATCATGGCAATGAGCGTATCGCCCGGATTCCAGCGAGTCAAACCACCGGCGTGATTTTTGGGGTCGGAAGCAGCGGGGCAGGTGATCGTAGCCGAACCGGAGATGATCCAAGACGATGAAAAATGCGCGTCAGCATCTTGGACTGCGCGCGCTGTTGCGCCGCTTTCGGAACCGCTTGTACATCCAGACGCTCCAAGAAAAGCGCCGGAGCACCGGCGCAGTCCAGGACGCTTCGCGCCACCTTGGGGCACAGACCGCTCGTTCAACCAAGGGCCGGGGATCAAATCCATCGGTCTTCCCACCGCTCCAACTTCGCACTCGTCTCGGCAGCCACTCGTCGCGTATCAAACGAGGGCCGTGAAAATCATTTTCCTTTGCTTCATTTGCAGCGTCATCCCGGCGTTCTTCGCCTTCATCTTTCTGCTGGGCACGCGGAACCGGCTGACCGCTTTGTACGAGCGTTGCCGCACGTCACCGGATCGGGAACGTGCGGTGTTGGACTACGACGCGGCGCGAAATTCGTTTCCCGCCAGCCTCGTCGCCAGTTGGCTTGGCTTCGGCCCAGTCGAGCTGTCGCGAGAAAGTTCAGTTCAGAAAGAACCTTCCAACGTGTCGCGGTCGTCGTAGCTTTTCGCCATGCCTGTGCCCGTCATCACCGTCGCGCAGATGCGCGAGTGGGAAAAAGCCACCTGGTCTTCCGGGGTGGCCGAGGATGCCGTCATGCGGCAGGCGGGCGCGGCGGTGGCGCGGTGCGCCGAGCGGATGACGGCGCACGAGGACTTCGTGCTGTTCCTCGCGGGCAAAGGCCATAACGGCGACGACGCAGCGTACGGCTGTGAGTTCATCCAAGGGCGTTGCGGTGAAGTGATTCGCGTCTTGGATCCAGAAACGGGCATCCGAGAGTTGCCAGCCCAAATGGCTCGAAAGCCGGCGCTAATTGTCGATGGACTGTTCGGCATCGGCTTGAAGCGTCCGCTGTCCGACGCGTGGAAGAATCTCATCGAGCAGATCAACGACGCCGGAGTTCCCATTCTCGCCGTGGATGTCCCGAGCGGATTGAACGCCGACTCCGGCCTGCCGCAGGACGTGGCCATCCGTGCGGAACGCACGCTGACCTTTGGCGCGGTGAAGCAGGGGCTGCTCAAGCCGGATGCGGCGGACTTCGTCGGTCAGCTCGAAGTCGCGGGCGAGATTGGTCTCTCGCCGCATTCATTTGCCACCGGGCTTAATCTCACCGTGCCGCAAGATTTCCTCGGCTATCCGCCGAAGCGCCCGATCACCGGGCACAAGGGAACGTTCGGCCATCTCACGATCATTGCGGGGAGCCCGGGCTATCATGGCGCGGCCGTTCTGGCGTCGCGCGGGGCGCAGCGCGCGCAGCCGGGCCTGATCACCGTCTGCGCTCATGCAGCGGTGCGGCTGCCCGTCGCGTCGCAATTGCAGGCCGTGATGGTCCATGCGGGCGCGGAGGATTTTGCGCTGCCCGACTCGTGCAGCGCGGTCGTGGTCGGACCCGGTCTCGCGTCCGCTGAATTGACGGATCATTTCAAGAACTCCATCTGCCGGCTCTGGCAGGAATCGCCTTTGGCTCTGGTCGCCGACGCCAGCGCGCTCGACTGGCTTCCCGATGGACCGTGCGCTCCCGGTGCGCTGCGGGTGATGACGCCGCATCCGGGCGAAGCGGGCCGCCTGCTTCAAATTTCCGTGGCGGAAGTGCAGCGCGACCGGGTTGCGGCCGTGCGCGAACTGTCGCGGCGCTGGGGCGGTTGCATCGTGGTTTTGAAAGGTCACCAGACAATGGTTGGCCGCAGCGGGGAGGAGCTTTACGTGAATAATTCTGGCAACCCGCATCTGGCTCAAGGCGGCAGCGGCGACCTGCTGGCGGGTTACCTGGGCGGGTTGCTCGCGTGGCCGGAGTTGCAGAAGGACGCGGTGCGCACGGTGCGTTTCAGCGTGTGGCAGCACGGAGCGGCGGCGGATGCGCTGTTGAAGACGCGTCCCAATTTCAGCATCGAGGAGCTTTCAGCGGAGCTTGGCCTGGCACGGGCATGACGCGGTGCTTGAGGAAGGACGCATCCGCGCCCTGTCCCGGAGCGCGGCCGGTCCCTGTCCGCAGCGGGTGGAACGGCAAGGGGATCGCCGGTGTATCCAGGCACTTCGGCCAGCGCACCCGCTGCGAGCCGGGACGTCTCGCAGTTCGTCCTCGCCCTTGCCGCTTGGGCAACACGCTCCTTGAATGCGCCCGCCTACGCCGTGTTTGCGGTGTTTGCCGTCGCTGACAGCGTGACCACGCCGGACTTCTCCGATCCCGTTGCTGCATTCACGATCACCCGCGCGAAGATTCATTGCCCTGCCCAACCTGCACGGGATTTCCGGCGCAAGCAGGGGACAAAGGATGTGAGTTTCATTGTCATCAGGCCGCCATGGCATCCGCTAGGTTTTCTGTTATGCGCCAGCCCTGGCTTTCCTCGTACTTCTTGCATTCTTGAATCACCGCTTCCGAACCGATCAGCGCGTACGACAATGAGAATTCAGAACATGCCTCCGCCACGCTCACGACAAATTGAACCATGTCTAAATTTGGACTTTTCAGCGGAGACAGGTCGATCACGAGCTTGCCAATGCCGCTCTCCACCCCGGACATGACTTTTTCCCGCGAGCAGAGCGAAAGCTTGTCGGCCAAGGTTGAGTCCAACTGTTCCGGCATTGTCAGCACAATCGTTCCCTCCCGTTCTTGAAAGTATCTGGACGCGGTGTCCAGGTTCAGCGCACGGCAGATTGCGGCCTCCAGCTTGTCGGGTTGGATGGGCTTGGTCACCACGCCGGCAAAGCCGGCCTGCCGGGCCTTTGATTGTTCTTCAGTCGCGCTTTCCAGGCACAGGCCGATGAAGGGAACACCCTTGGTTTTACTGTCGCCTCGCAACTTTGTGAACAAGTCGTAGGCCCCCTCTTCGGGCAGCGATAGGCTGGCTATGATGATGTCGGATACCTGCTTGGCGCAGGCATCCACCGCCTGCGCGGCCTGTGCAAGCCCTTCGACCTTCCAACGAGTGTGGCCCAGCGCTTTCTGTATTTGGGCGATGATGGCGGGCTTGTCTTCGACCACCAGCAACCTGATCTCATCATCGTATTTTTTAGGAGCTGCCGGCTTTAGCGGAAGCTCAATGATCTTTCCGACTTTTGCCACGATGACATCTTCCTTGAACGGCTTGATCACGTAGTCACGCACCCCCATTTTGGCGATGCGCAAGACGTTATCTTTGCCGGCTTCAGCGGTGAGCATTATCACAGGAATGTTCTGCAATTCTGGCAGGGCCTTCATCTTGGTAAGCATCTCGTAGCCATCCATCACCGGCATCGTCAGATCCAGGATGATGATGTCGGGTTTCTCTTTGGCGGCCATGGCCAAGCCTTCCTGGCCATCGCCGGCTTCGAAGATTTGGCAGTCATGGTTGCGAAACGCTTTCTGGATGATCAGCCGGATGGTTTTGCTGTCATCTACGCTCAGGATTTTTTTCTTCATAGAACAAGTGATTTGACGGTGATTTTATTTGGAAAGTTTCATCAGGAATTCAACTGCCAGATGGTCGGTGCCGCATTGGAATCCCAACAGTCGGCGTTCGGACGGCTTGATCGGCTGCACTTCGAAATTTTGCCCGCGCACGATGGAGGGGATGGTGAGCACGCAGGGTGCGCCGCGATCACACAGGCGGGACTTCACACTGCCGACGATCATGTTGCTCAGTTCGCCGATGACATCGTTGACCATTTCGTGGCCTTCGATTTCAGCCTCCGGCATCCCCAACATGCGGCTGGTCAGGGTGCGCGCGAAGGCGGCGGTGACACTGATGTACACCACTCCGTTCATTTCACCGACGAATCCGACGGAGCCGATCACCAGCGGTTCGGTGGTCCCGTGTGAGTCGAGCGGCGGCACCGACTGGGCCTCGGAGCTGAACATGGTGGAGAAGACATCGCTGACACTGGTGTTCAGCCAGTCGCAGACTTCTTCAATGGGGATGGATTGGGTGGTCATAGTTTATACTGCGTTGTAACGGCGGCTCACCTGGTGGTATCGTTGAGCGGCGATGGGGCAGAGGTTGTCGAGTTTACTTTGGGTCAGGCCGAGGCGCTCCATGACTCCGGGTTCGATGGCCAGGTCGAACTTTCGCCCATCGAGTCCGGCTTCGATACGTTTGGCGACCTGGTTGGCCAGGTAAGTGAAGTCGCAGATGGCATCCAGCCCCTCCTCCGGGTTGTGGTGGTAGATGATGCCCTGGACGATCCGGGGCGGCAGTTGCCAGTGTTGCGCGATCAAGCCGCCGAGTTCGCCATGATGCACGCTGAGCAGCAGCGACTCGGCTTCCAACTGGCCCAGGTGATCAACTTCCTGGGCGCGCCGGATGTAACCGAGAATTTCGGGGCTAAGGAAACGACCCATGACCAGTTTGCCCACGTCATGAAGAATCGCCGTCGTGAACCCCTCCAGCGGCAGGTCTGCGTCGCAAAAACTCGGGGCGGTTTCCGCCGCCACCGCCGCCGCCACGGAATGCCGCCACAGCGCGCCTTCGTTCAGGCCGTAGGCGGGAAGGCACGCCTGAAGCAAGGGCCGGGCTCCGCAGGCCACCGCCAGTGCCAGCACCCGGGCGGTGCCCATCCGGGTCACCGCTTCCGACACGGTGCCCACAGGTGTGACACTGGCGCTGGCGGCGGAGTTGGCCGCGCGCAATAGCTTCACCGAAAGCGCCTGGTCGAACGCGATCAACTCCGCCACGTCATCCAGATGGCATTCCGGGTCGCTGGCCAATTGGGCCAGGCGCACCGTGCTGGCCGGGAGCGGGGCCAGTTCGTTGGCTTGTTCGATGAGCTGGTTGAGGTCGATCATGAGAGTGCTCCCTTCACGCTTGTTTCACCCGGTAGCAGGTCGTTTTATCGAGCACCACGCGCTCGAAGGCGTCGTCCACTCCGAACGTGGTTTCCGCACCACCCAACAAAAGATAACCACCGGGACGCAGCAGCCTGCGGATTTTCCCCAGGATCACTTTCTTGGTATCGACATCGAAATAGATCAGGACGTTGCGCAGAAAAACGAGGTCGAGGGGCGGCAGCAACGGCCAGTCTTTGACCAGGTTCATCTCCCGGAAGTCCACGCGCTGGCGCAGGCTCTCGGTGAACTCCCAGTCGGTTCCCTGCCGGGTAAAGTGCTTCACCAGCAACGCAGCCGGCAGCCCGCGATTGACTTCCAGTTGGCTGAACCGGCCCGCCTGCGCGCGCGCCAGGACTTCCTTGCACAGATCGGTGGCGATGTATTTGAAGTCCCACTTCAGCAGCTCGGGAAAGTGTTCCGCGATCGTCATCAAGACGCTGAAGGTTTCTTGCCCGGTGGAGGCGGCCCCGCACCAGAAGTTCAGCTTCCGCTCTTGCCCGCGCCGCGCCATCAATTCCGGCAGGATCGACTTCTTCAGTGTTTCAAACGGATGAAGGTCCCGGAAGAACGAGGTCTCATTCGTGGTCATGGCGTCCACCACTTTCCGGTGCAGACCGTTCTGGGGGCTGGCGCGAAGCTGGCGGACGAGCTCGTCGATCGACGCGATGTTCTCCTTCCGGGCCAGGGTCTGCAACCGCGACTCGACGAGGTACTCCTTGCCCGGCTCCAGGACGATGGCCGCCTGGTCACGGACGTAATGGCGGACGTAATCGAAATCAACCGTGGTCATAAAGCTTTGGCGATTAGTGGCAGTTGGGGCCGGCTGGACGGGCTGAACCCGCCGCCGGGCGCGCCGATCCGGAACCGGCGGTTGATCTCAGCCGCAAGTTCCCCCAGCGGCAAAACCTTGTCAGCCAGACCCGCCTGACTCACGGCGCCGGGCATGCCCCAGACGACGCTGGTGGCTTCGTCCTGGGCCAGCACCTGCCCGCCGGCCTCGCGAATGTTTTCGCAGCCGCGCAGTCCGTCCTGGCCCATGCCGGTGAGCACGACGGCCAGCGAGCGGGGGCCGAAAACCTTGGCGACCGAGCGGAAGAGCACGTCCACCGCCGGGCGGCAGGAATTCTCCGGCGGGCCTTCGTGCGTGCGGAGGCGGATGCCATCCGTGGCTTTTACGACTTCCATGTGGAGGCCCCCTGGAGCCACCCAGACCTCTCCGGGGCGCAGGAGCATGCCGTCCGCGCCCTCGTGGGCGGGCAGACCCGTCACGGAGGCGATGCGTTCGGCCAGCAACCGGGTGAACAGCGGAGGCATGTGCTGCACAATCACAATCGGCCCCGGGAAATTCTTCGCCAGACCGGGTAGCAACGCCGCCAGCGCGTTCGGGCCGCCGGTGGAGACCCCGATGGCCAGCACTTCCGGGTGGCTGGGCACAGCCAGCTTCGGCACCGCTGGCTTGCGGATGACGGGGGCGGAGGCGATGAACGGCGCGCGCCCGCACAGGGCCTTGATCTTCGGGATCAGTTC
>Ga0163153_10002498_pt1 | contig 26557 bp, 23 predicted proteins | sample OliLakLV19MP6IB1_FD_148629 | JGI IMG/M metagenome (GOLD analysis project Ga0163153, IMG submission 148629) | Freshwater microbial mat bacterial communities from Lake Vanda, McMurdo Dry Valleys, Antarctica - Oligotrophic Lake LV.19.MP6.IB-1 | ecosystem: Environmental > Aquatic > Freshwater >...
ATATTTTTACACCAATATCGAATCTTTATAATTATGCTGTCCAAATAAATTTATGTTAATTCTGTTTTTAAAAATATTGATAATCTTTTTAATTCGTCATCATTCGTGAAATTCGTGGCAAATTTTTTCTTTATTTTAGACGGATGTGACCCAAACTTCAGAAAAATAATTATTTTGTATTTTTAATTGTTAGTTTTAGTACTAAATTAATTCAAATTTAAAAACAGGAAATGAAAACGAGAATATTTTTAACATCAGTATTTATAGTTCTATTAAGTCTGACATATTCATACGCGCAGACATCTTACGGCTTTAATGACGGATTAAATGCGGCTAAATCAGGCGGCAAGAAAATTTTTATAGATATCTATTCAGATGGCGACAGCTGGAGCAAGAAAATGGACTCGGAAATCTTATCATCTTCAAAAGTTCAGAGCGCATTGGCTAATTTCATATTCATTAAACTCAACGCCGGCGGTTCCGAACAAAATACATACAATGGAAAACAATATTCATCCGCTGACCTTGCAAAGCTGTTCGGTGGTACCGGATATCCTACGTTTGTCGTGTTGAATTCAGACGGAAGTATCATAAAGTTTAAATATAACGGGGAGGATGCTTCAAATTTATCGGGATTTATCGGTGAAAATGACTTTGTAGAAATGCTGAATTATTTTGCACAGGGAAAGTATAAAGATTCCGACCTGTCTACAGTTTTTCAGAATTAATTTTTAGAATAATTAAGGGTTTGAAAATTCCGTTCGTTAATTTGAACGGAATTTTTTTTTGAGCTTTTCGAGTACATAAGCGGGCACAAACTCTTTCACATCGGCGTCATAAGACGCGAGTTCTCTTACTATCGAGGAATTCAGAAAGGAATATTTTTCATTAGGCATAAGAAATATTGTGTTGATAGCAGGACTCAGCTTCCTGTTGGTCAATGACATCTGAAATTCATATTCAAAATCTGAAATTGCCCGCAGACCGCGTATAATAACAGTGGCCCTTTTTTTTTCTGCATACCTGACCAGCAATCCTTCAAAAAGATCCGCTTCGACATTCTCAATATCTGATGTTACATTGGTTATCATTTCCTTTCGTTCTTCCTGAGTAAATATTGGCTTCTTTGACTGGTTGACGGCGACAGCTACAATGACCTTGTTAAATATACCGGAAGCCCGCTCAATAATATCCAGATGCCCGTTAGTTACAGGATCAAATGTTCCGGGATAGATGGCAATGGTTTTTTTCATACATTATTTTGTAAATTCAAGCAAAGTAAAGTTGACAGTTCCTATTTTCTTTTTTTGAAAAACATAACCGGCAAATTTATCGTTGAGGATAAATTTATCAGAATGCTCTAAAGCTAAAACAGATCCTGATTGTGAAATTTTCTCCAGCAGCAGATCGTATTTTTCATAATCATAAGGCGGGTCACAAAAAATGATTTTTATATTTTGCTCATTTCTCTTACTCAAAAAATTCAGTGCTTCTGATCTGACTATCCGGGCTTTGTCTGTGACACCGAGCATCTCCGCATTCATAGTTACGAGCTTTATATCCGTATCAACAAAGGTGCATAATTCCGCACCCCGGGAAATGCATTCCAGCCCAAGGCTCCCGGATCCGCAGAAAAGATCCATGCATTCCATACCATCGAATTCAAATCGGTTGCTTAAAATATTGAACAAAGTTTCTTTTGCTCTGTCAGATGTCGGACGGATATTTTCACCTACTGGCGATTTTAAAATACGGCTTCTGTGAATTCCGGAAATTATTCTCAAACCGTCAGGCTGTTTTTCAACGCAAGCCCGTACAACGGACAAAAGCTGATGTCACCGGTCCCGTCAATGTTAATTAAAGCCGTCTGCATATATTCAAAGTCTTCGTTCAAAAACTTACTTATGCTTCTTGTATAATCATCACCGTATAAGTAAACTTTCTTCACGCTGTCAAATGATGACTTCAGAAAATTTATATGGCTTAGAACTGAGCTTTGGAAATTTTTATCTTCAATAATTCTATAATCATAATTTTTCAATTTGCCTTTACGGATCAGGCTGAAATCCATTCTTAGATTTCTGCATCCAATCAGTAAAATATTCTGCGCTTCATCCTTATAATCTGCAGGAAGACATTTCTCTGCGGCGAAGTGGCTGATCTCAATATTCCTGATCTTAATCCCGGCTTCAATGCAAAGACTGTTTAACAGTTCAATCCTGTTTTTATCGACCGCTATCAACAGGATGTCATCGATATTTTTTCCTGTCAGATTATTGTTCAGCCGGTAATACTTAATGTTAAAATTTTTGTAAGTTTCAGGATAATAGTTTGAAAGCTCCCAAAGGATGTGAGAATCAATATTGGACTGGTCTTCATTGAAATCAACAGGGAGCGTGCTCAGAAAGGTCTGATCGGTATTTATTAATATGCCGGCATTTAAAGGTGATTCATCTTCTTCCGGGAATACATTTGAAAGCGCTTCGGCAAACAAGTAATAAATTTCCTTTCTGTTCTTCTTCAGTAAATTGACTTCATTAATATTAAAACCAAGATTGATCTCTTTCTTCAATACAACTTCAGCGGAATCATTCAGCTCAATAATTCTCAATACATCCCGTGAAAATTCCAAAGCTAAGCTGTTCAAATCTTTTATTCTGTTTTAATATAATTTTTTAACTTTTCAAACTTTTTCTTTCCTATTCCTTTTACATTCATCAGCTCTTCGGGTTTCCTGAAACTTATCTTCTTTTCCCGATACTCGATTATCTTATCGGCAGTGCTTTCACCAACACCCGGCAGATCAACGAGCTCACTCTTCGTCGCGGTATTAATATTTATCTTTTCAGTAATTTCTTCTTCAGTTATGACCTCAGCTTTTGAAGTATCTTCTTTGATGCGCTTAAGTAAAATTTCATCTTCTGCAGAAGAAAAGTCGGTGGCAGATGAAATTCTTTTTTTGTTATTCCTTTGGGAAAGTTCTCTGAATTCAGAATCCTTCTTTGTAAAGTCGTAAGGCAGGTTTGAATCCGGCTCAAAGATATGTCTGTAATACCTGATCGTCAGACCTGTAATAAGGACAAGTATTATGAAGATTATTACTTTACTTTCATTCTTTGTAAATGAGATGTTGCTTAACAATTTGTTCATGGCATATTCATATTTACATTTTAAAAAAAACGAATCTCAACGGCAGAAAAATTAATCGGTATCTGTGTACTTACTTATTATCTGACCAAGGCGAGACAAAGCCCGTCCCCTACGGTCAGTATCATTGATTCTACTCTTTTGTCTTCTGAAATAATTTTATTAGTCTGCTGAATGGCAAGTATATCTGCGTCACCGGCTGCGTCTTCAATTACCTTTCCTCCTTTAAGCATGTTATCAAAGGCAAGCACAGTTCCGGAATGTGACAGCTTTACCGCCTGCTCAAAGTAATCAGGATAGGAAACCTTATCAGCATCTATGAAAATAAAATCAAACTTTCTTTTTTCAGTGACAAGTTTTTTCATCTGCTCAATTGCGGGCGAAATAAAAATTTCCGTTTTATCTTCAAGTCCTGCTTTTTCAAAATACTTAGCAGCAACTCCGGCATGTTTGCTTTCAAGCTCAACGGTTGTAAGTTTGCCGTCTTCGGAAAGACCTTTGGCAATGTGAATTCCGCTGAAGCCGGTCAGAGTTCCTATTTCAAGTGCATCCTTCGCCTTAAGCATTTTACATAGCAGATATAAAAACCTTCCCTGATCATAAGAAATCTGAATAAGAGGAATTTCAAGAGCTTCAGTTTCCTTTATCAGCTCTGTCATCAGCTTATCTTCACCGCCTGAATAACCTACGATATAATTATATAATTCTTCTGAAACCGGAACAGACTTCATAATTTTTTAATTATTTAAAATTCCGGATAAAAAACTTTCTTAATCGAATGCGCTTTGCCTGTCAGCGGATCGATCTCTATAAGCACAGCTGAAAACCTAAGGTCTTCTTCACCTACCTCATACTTTTGCGGTGTGGAATAAATAAATCTTTTTATCGATCCTTCCTTCTTCATGCCTATCACCGAGTCATAAGATCCGGTCATTCCAACGTCAGTGACATAAGCTGTACCGCCGTTAAGTATCCTGTAATCTGCAGTCGGAATGTGAGTATGCGTACCGACGACAACCGATGCTCTCCCGTTGACATACCAGCCGAAAGCGATTTTCTCTGCGGTTGCCTCAGCATGAAAATCAACGAACACTATATTAGTGTCATATTTGATCTTATCATATACCCAGTCGAATGCACGGAAAGGACAGTCAATACTTTTCATAAAGACTCTTCCCTGAAGATTCAAGACTCCAATTTTAAAAGTAGTGCCGGGAATTGGAAAAACTCCAAAGCCATGACCGTATGCGCCGCGCGGATAATTCTGCGGACGAAGAACATTGGGAGTTTCATTAAGATATTTGTGCGCCTGGATCTTATCCATCGTATGATTGCCTCCGGTCAGCACATTAATGTTGAGGTCCAGCAGCTTTTTTCCGTCCTTCTCAACGATCCCTTTACCTTCTGTAATGTTCTCTCCGTTTGCGATCACGAAGTCGAGCTTATATTTTGTAACGTAAGTAGGCAGCAGTGTCTTGGTAAGATTGAAACCCGGGTCGCCTATTATATCGCCAATGAACAGCAGTTTGATTTTGTCTGACAATATTAATTCTTCTTTCTGATTTTATTTTTAAAAATACTCTTTGGTGTCAATGCCTTTCCATTCCCCGTACTTTTCAAGATCGGTCTGGATTGATTTAAAAACGGATAAGAATAAAAACGCGTCATCTGTTATTCCAAAAAACGGAAGCATGTCAGGAACCACGTCAAAAGGATTAATAAAATATAAAATAGCCGCAGAGATAAGCGCGATAGTTCGCCACGGTACTTGTGTATATTGTTTATTCTTGAAATCCTTCATAAGACTTAACGCAAGCTTAATCTGCTTGATAAGCTTGTTAAACCTGTTCAGATCAAACTTTGAAGACTTCTCGTTTATTCTGTTCTCTTTCGAAACGATCTTCTCAACATCATTTATGTCAATGCGTGAAGATTCAATTTCCACCTTTTCTAATATTTCTTCTTCGGTATGATTTTTGTTTTTCATAATATAAAAATTCTTGTTCAATATATTACTATTTGTTTTGTAATTCAATTCTGTATATGTGAATCGCGAGAAGTCAAACATGAACGTGTCAAACGTGAAACTTAACTTTTTCACAAACACAAAAATTTACCCTTTTGAATATTGCTAAAATTTAATTAAGTTGAATCGGTTTAAAGTTTAAAATCTTACATCCTGACTTTTAACCTATAACTTTTTAACCTTTAACTTTCAATAATGGAAAATGTCGTTGCAATTGTAGGAAGACCGAATGTCGGTAAATCAACTTTATTCAATCGTCTCGTTGGAAAGCAGACAGCAATAGTTCACCCGACAAGCGGAGTTACTCGCGACCGCAATTACGGCGAAGTCGAATGGACACACAAGAAATTTTTTCTGATCGATACAGGAGGATTTGTACCAAACTCTGAAGAACGTTTTGAAAAAGCAATTCGCACTCATGTAAAGCAGGCGATCGAAGAAGCCGATGAGATCCTTTTTGTTGTAGATTCAAAGAACGGCATCCATCCTATTGATACCGAGATCGCGAACATGCTTCGCAAATATTCAGGTGATAAAAAGATCATACTTGTAGCCAATAAAGCTGATACAGTGGAAAAAGAAAGTAACTCGCTCGAATTCTATTCACTCGGACTCGGTGAACCCTTTCCGGTCTCTGCTATTAATGGATTTAATACAGGGGATCTTCTTGATGATATTACTCAAAACTTTGAACGATACACTGAAAATACCGAAGATACGACCATAAAATTTGCCATAATAGGAAAACCAAATGCAGGCAAGTCTTCAATTGCCAATGCAATTCTAAAGGAAGAAAGAAACATTGTAACAGAAATCCCCGGCACGACCCGCGATACCATTGATTCAAAAATAAAATATCACGGTGATGAAATTATCCTGATCGATACCGCCGGTCTCAGACGCCAGGCAAAGATCAAGGAGTCGGTCGAATTCTATTCCACCGTCAGAACTTACAAAGCCATCGAGCGCTGCAATGTAGCCATTCTTGTAGTGGATGCTGAGGATCTTCTTGAAGAACTGAATAAAACTTCCGATATAAAGCTTGCTAAGTTCAAACTGGATAATCAGGACGCAAGGATTATTGATGATGTCATACGTCTGAGAAAAGGACTGCTTATCGTTGTCAATAAATGGGATCTTATTGAGAAAGATTCGAATACAGCGAAGATAGTCGAAAAGAAAATTCAGGAACATCTGAGAAGCTACAGTTATCTCAGATTTGTATTTATTTCAGCCCTTACAAAGCAGAGAATACATAAGGTCATAGAAGATGCAAAAGAGATATACGATGAACGCGCGAAGAAGGTCAAAACAAGCGAGCTTAATGAAGCGTTGCTTAATGAAATTAAAAGCACTCCTCCGCAGTCCACGCGAGGTAAGGAAATTAAAATTAACTACATTACTCAGCTCAGGACCTCTCCGCCGATCTTTGGGTTTTTCACAAACGATCCTGACGGAGTAGCTGATAATTACAAAAGATTTCTTGAAAAGAAGATCCGCGCTCACTTCGGGTACAAAGGCGTACCAATTGAGCTGGTGTTCAAAAAGAAAAATTAAGTGTTTTAGATCTAAGATTATTTGATACGATTTTTTATTTTTTGATAACTTATTAATATAATAAATATGATCACTGAAGTATTTACCGCTTCAACCTATGGGGTTGATGCATACATTGTCAGAACTGAAACACACATAGATAACGGGCTGTTCTCGTTTGCCTTAGTCGGATTGCCTGACAATGCAGTCAAAGAATCAAAGGAAAGAGTTGCCGCCGCAATAAAAAATTCAATGTTCCATTTTCCCATCAAGCGCTACACCGTAAACCTGGCTCCCGCTGATGTTAAGAAGGAGGGCTCCGGCTTTGATCTGCCGATTGCCATAGGAATCCTTTCAGAAACTTCGCAATTATCACCTGTCAAAGTAAAAGATTATCTCTTCATTGGGGAGCTCTCACTTGACGGCAAGCTGCGCAGTGTTAACGGAGTTCTTCCAATCGCTCTCGAAGCAAAGAAAAATAATTTCAAGGGTGTGATACTCCCGGTTGAAAATGCAAAGGAGGCGGCTATAGTTGAAGACATTGATGTGCATCCTTTTGAAACGCTCACTGAAGTAATTGATTTTCTGAATGATGAGATTTGTCCGGCTCCTTTTAAAATTGATGTTAAACTTCTGTTTGAACAGGACAGAAATTATCTTGTGGATTTCGCAGATGTAAAAGGACAGGCGGAAGTCAAGCGCGCCATGGAAATTGCTGCGGCTGGCTCACATAACATTATCATGATCGGACTTCCGGGTTCAGGAAAAACAATGCTTGCAAAGCGACTACCGACAATACTTCCGCCTCTTACACTTGATGAGGCGCTTGAAACAACGAAGATACATTCCATTGCAGGAATTCTGCAAAGCAGCTCGGCAATTATTTCAACAAGACCATTCCGTTCACCGCATCACACAGCAAGCGATGTATCACTTGTTGGCGGCGGTCCGAATGCAAAGCCGGGTGAAATTTCTTTTTCGCATAATGGGGTTTTATTTCTGGATGAACTTACGGAATTTAAAAAAAATGTTCTCGAAGTTATGCGTCAGCCGCTGGAAGACCGTGTTGTCACAATCTCGCGATCCAAGATCACTGTTCAGTATCCCTGCAACTTTATGCTCGTTGCAGCCATGAACCCGACTCCCGCAGGTTCACAAAAGGAAGCATCAATGTATTCCGAATATGATATACAGAAATTTCTTTCTAAAATTTCAGGACCGATCCTCGATCGCATAGACATTCACATTCATGTAAATCCGGTAAAGTATCAGGAGCTTTCCAGTAAAGCAGAACAGGAAAAATCTGAAGCCGTTCGTAAGCGCGTAGTGAACGCTAGGAATATTCAGCTTGAACGTTTTAAAAAAAATAAAGGCATCTATTCAAATTCAAACATGACTTCAAGGGAGATCAAGGATTATTGTAAAATAGATTCGGACTGTGAAAACCTTATGAAGCTGGCAATCACTAAGCTCGGACTTTCGGCGAGAGCTTACGACAGAATATTAAAAGTAGGCAGAACAATTGCTGACCTTGCAGGAGAGAAAGAAATTTCTTCAGCGCATGTCAGCGAAGCAATACAGTACAGAAGTCTTGACAGGACAAGCTGGATGTGAAGAATTTTATTTAAGCAGATGCATTTCCTTTGTTGAATAGAGTCACCGGTTTCCATTTTACTATTTCAGCATTTGCATAAAAACCTAATATGAATCAGACTTTCTCATAATCGCTGATCTTATCAAGTTCTATTGTCGTCATGCCTTCTTCCGATATTGTATAAATACTTTTGAACCTGGCACTCCAGACTATTTCATCGTACCTGTATGAAGACCGCCAATGAATTACCTGAGCAAAAGTGTCGTCAAACCCCTTAAGGAGAATGAGAAATTCTGCTTTAGCATCATTGAGGTCACTCTCACTCAGACCGTAAAGCGGGCTCTCTTCATTGATAGGATGATTCACCGTCCAGGTCGAATTGAAAAAATTTATTTTTTTATATTCAAGATCGAGACTTTTAAAACGCCGCTTGTCAACGTCTACAATTGAAAGAAGAACTTCTATTTCAACATCCACCATCTGATGGCTGGAACGCTTGTTCGCTATTCTGAATTGGAATGCAGTATGATCTTTAAATGGTGCAATGACGGCGGTATCGCTGTATAAGATCTTAGCATACGGTCTGACAAATCTTCCATAAAGAAGACCTGTAGCAACTGCCAGTGACAGAAGTCCCATAAGCGATTCAATTGACGAAATTATATTTGCGTACACACCAACAGGATTAACTCTGCCGTATCCTACAGTGGTAAAAGTTTGTGTGCTGAAAAAAAACTCGTTTAAGAACCTTTCAAAATTTGTCGATGCTTTAATTCCTTCAAAATTTTCTTCTCCGCCAAGATAGTAAAGAGAAGCAAAGAATATATTCACCAGTAAGTATGAACCCAATATCAGCAAACAGAAACGTGTCCATGACATTGAGATAAGCCAGTGATAAGTACTGAATGACTCAAAAAATTTCAGACCCTTTCTGAAAACATTGAAGCTTCCATCGCGGTTGATGATCCGCTTTGCATCAATGACCTTTGAAGAAATTCCAAGGTCAATTATTTCCTTATCTTCTGATAAAACCTTACTTTTATTTTTCAAAAGATGTCAAATTAATTCAATCAATGTTACAATTGTTAAGCCCATTAAGCTATCTTGCACCCAGCGTGACTTTGAGCTGAACCTTCTCATTATTTCTGATTACAATTACCTCTGCTTCATCACCCGGCTTAAATTCAGCCATCGCATACATATAATCATAAATATTTTTTACTTCTGTATTACCAAATTTAACAATGATATCCTCTGCCTTCATACCTCCTTTGTCAGCAGGACTTCCTTCCTTTACACCGGCGAGCTTCATTCCCTCTACGTTAGCTGAGTAATCCGGTATTGTTCCAACGTACACCTTTACACTTCCCATCGACTTGTTTTCATTACTGCTGCTGACAGTCTTTGTGAATTCGGGCTTAGCCGGCATTTCATCAAGAACCATTGCAACGTCAAACACAAGATTAAGGATCTTGGCTTCTCCTTCTGAATTTATTTTTTCTAAATCATCTGAAGGCGAGTGGTAATCGGTATGCGTACCCGAAAAAAAATGGAGCACCGGAATATTTTTCTGATAAAAGCTTGAATGATCCGAAGGTCCGAATCCGTCAGGAGTCTTTGTCATGCTGAAAATAAATGTCCTGTTAAGCGAATCAAGAACCGGATCCCATACAGGTGAAGTGCCTGTTCCATAAACAACAATCTTCTCATCAGTAAGACGTCCGACCATGTCCATATTAAGCATTGCCGCAATATTGATATTTTCAAAAATTTTCGATTTAACAAAATATGCCGAGCCGAGAAGCCCTGCTTCTTCAGCGCCAAAACAAATGAACATCACACTTCGCTTAAGATTTGTTTTGGATGAAGAAATTTTTTGAGCGATTTCTAAAACTCCTGCTATGCCGGATGCATTATCATCTGCTCCGTTGTGTATCTGCTTATCTGCACCCTGATACATTGATCCGTATTGTCCATAACCTAAATGGTCCTTGTGAGCACCAATGACAATGTATTCGTTCTTCAGGACAGGATCATTGCCTTCGATGACCCCGATAACATTATTCGTCAGAGCTTTTACAGGTTCAACATTTGTTATGATTTTCGCAGTCGAGTTTTTTAATTCAAAAGAATTTGAAGACTTCACTGAATCGATCTCATTCTGAACAGACAGCAGGTTCAGACTATTCTCTGTGAACAGCTTTTCAATGATCTCTCTGCGGCAATTAACCACAGGTATTCCTCCATTCTGCGCAACATTGTCAAAGCCAAGCTTGGTAAGCTTATCTTCGCCATCATTCGGACCGCTAAAAAAAATAACAGCAGCAGCATTATGTTCACGTGCTTTTGCAACTTTAATTCTTGCCGCTTCATACTTTTGAAATGGATTGTCATGAGGGCTTGAACCGCCGGGAGAATATTTCATCATCAGTAGAATTTTTCCGCTGACATCAATTGCGTTTCCATTCTTATCTTTATAATCATCATAATTCTGATCCGCGTCGCTTATGCCATATCCCGCAAAAAATAATTTTCCGGATGCTTCTCCGTTTCCGGAAAAACCGTATGGAATAAAATCATTATCGATCGTATAAGAATTTTCGATGCCGGCTGTTTCGGTTTGAAAACTGTTCATACCGGACAATTTTACTTCGGTGAACATATCAAACGGCTGAAGATAGCCTTTTTCACCGAATGGCTTTAGCTTGTATTTTTTAAACTCATTTGAAATGTAGCTGTCAGTCATCTCGTCACCTTTTGTACCGGGAAAGCGTCCTTCCATTTCATCCGATGAAAGATATTTGATATGCTGGAAAATTTCTTCCGAGGTAATTTCTTTGTTCCGGATTTTTTCAATTCCGTCTTTATCATCTGAAGGTCTGTATTGAAAAGAATATAGAAAAAATAATAATGCAGGTAATGCTGTAAAGAATATTTTTTTAATCATATAAATTTTATTTATTCAAACGTTTGTATATCTGTTTTTAAAGTCAAGATAAATAATTGGGAATTAAAAAACCCCGGAAAGATCAACCTTCCGGGGTTCTAAAAATAATTACAAAGAACTTTAGAAGTTCAAAGCCTCTTTAGTTAATATACGTCTTTCGATCTTCTCTGTATTTCTAATAACCTGGTTTTGGAAAGCAGGTTCGATCAATGAATTCGGCTCCGGACATGGACTTACAATACCTACAAAGTTTTGTGAATTATTGTATGTGATTGTTAAGTCTGATACGTCAACAAATTCATCACTGTTTATATCTGTTGAAAGTCTACATCCACCAACAAAATTAGATGCATCATTAGCGATACTAATTATATCGCTCACGTCAATTGTAGAATCTTTGTTTACATCACCACCAAAGAAACATCCTCCGGTAGATAGATTACCTCCGAATGCGCCTTGTGTCGTGAAATTATATGCTGCAGCACCCGCTATAAAAGTTGTGTTAACCGCACTGAAAGTTTGTATATGATTTATTGAATATACATGAAGCTGATATGGAGTTCCGTTGCTGACTGCATCACCGAAACAGATTTTTGCAAGATTAGTATTTACATCTAAGAAAGCAAAACCTTGTGCTACAGCGGTACATGTTGCTCCAGTTTCTAAGAAAACCTGAATTTCACCGCTATTGACTTTTCCTTCAAGACATGCAGTAACTGTTAATATTTTGAAAGCTGGTCCTTCATAAGCTCCTTTATAAGGATACAATGAAGCTCTAGGTGTATTAAATATATCATCTGTTACAGTTGCTTTTGGTGAACCGCAAAGATTACCACCTACAGTACCCGCTGCTAATACGCATGAGTTTATTCCTGTAAATGTTACATTATCATTAGAAGTATGTTGTTCGACTCCTGCAGCACATGTTGAATCTTTATACACAGATAAAAATCCACCTTTGTATACAAATCCATTATATCCTGCATCCCATCCGAAAGCTAGATCATCTGATGTTCCTAAATTATAATCTGAATTTAAAGTTACTCCTGCAAAAGGAAATGATGTTAAATCATATCCGATATGGAAGGTTCCTGCATCTCCACCGGTTCTTTCATTAGAGCAGATGTTATTGCTTGAATTAATTACCGAACCTACGACCTGAACATCAATCGCTATTCCTACTGTGTAGGCAGCTACCCCGGCTGAAGTTCCACCAATTCTGCAGGTATTGTTAAATACATTTGATGTATAAGCAACAGTTGTAGCATTACTTAAAGGAGCGATTCCATATACAAAAGCAGCTCCGGTAATGTTTATGTCTGTTAATGTTACACAGTTATTAATAAAATTTATAACATTAGCAGGTGGTAACGGATTGGTAGAAGTTGCTGGAATTGAGATGATTCCGATAGCAGTACTTGTTGCGAATGCACTTTTGAAATTTTTAATTATATTTTTTCTAATATTTACTGTTCCTAAAGACTGGCAAAGAATTCCTCTCCAGTTTACTAAAGCGGCGTGTGGTATAATACCTGTATAATCAATAGTGTTATTATCGCAGGTTGCACCTTCAACTTCACTACCAAGAAATATTGGCAAAGTTGCTGCATTTGTACATCTGTTATTTATAAATCTTGAATTAAGGTTTCTCGAACCAATACCACTTGCTAATGCAGTGCCGAATGATTGAAGACTTCTTGATCCTCCGGTAAGATCACAGTTTTCTACTGTGTTATTGTTATTTCCTGCACCATTTACGTTTGATTGAGCGAAGTTAATTAATCTTCCGTTTAAAGATGTAGTGGTAACTGCAAGATCTCTTATTACATTACCGGAAGAACCATTGGATAAATTTACACCGCCGATTAATCCACTTGTGGTAAGTGTTAAATTAAAAGTTAATGTTCCTCCACCTAAATTTCCATCAATTGTTGAGTTATCAACATTATTAAAAGTAATCACAGGGTTTGCCGAAGCACATGTTATAACGCATCCCAAAAGACTTGATGTGATGGTTACAGAATTAAAGAATGCACTACCTGTTAATGTAGATGCGACTTCTAAGCCGGTGGTAGCAAAGGTAATTGTTGGAGTAAGTCCATGTGGATTCGTGGCAGCGCTAATTGCTGTAAATGCAGATTGTAAATCTGGGTAGGTAGCTGGAAGACCCGGGGCAACATTCACAGGAACTGAAAATGCCTGATTTCCCATTACTAAAAAAAGCAAAGCAATGGATAAAACTGAAAATAATTTTTTCATTTTTCTTGTTGTTTGGTTAATAAATTGGGTTTGTTAAAAATTTTGTGTATGTAATTTAACAGTTTTGATTGATAAAAGCTACAATCATATGCATAACTTTTTGAAAAAATTTTATTTGATCAGAGCTCTGAATCGATGTTTTTAAATGTATTATACTTTTAACCTTGTATACAATCAAATTTATTTTCAATTGCAATAATTTCAAACACATTCAGACTTATTGCGACTTATGAAAACAGTTTAATTCCGTTGTAACTTCTACTTATCTTTTCTAATTTATTGCAACCACACTTTATGACAAGCAAAATAAATTTTATCCTTAATGATGAGCTGATTGAGACGGAAATTAATCCCGCTACAGTATTGCTCGACTTTGTTCGTAATCAAAGACTTACCGGAACAAAGGAGGGCTGCAAGGAGGGTGATTGCGGTGCCTGCACTGTTCTTACAGGAGAACTTTATAACGGAGACATCAAATACAGATCGGTTAATTCCTGCCTCATTCCACTTCAGAATGTTACCGGAAAACACATAGTCACAATCGAAGGTATTAATCAAAATGATGATCTTTTAAACCCACTTCAGCAGGCATTTGTAGACGAAGGTGCTTCACAATGCGGATTTTGTACTCCGGGCTTTATTATTTCGCTTACAGGTTTTTTTCTGAATAACACAGCGGAGGATAATTTTTCTGTCCTGGACGCATTGGATGGCAATATCTGCAGATGCACGGGTCACAATTCCATAATTCGCGCCGCTGAAACTATCTCTGAAAAATTTAAATTTATATTAAATACAAACGGAACAAAGTTAAAATATCTTACCGATAACAAGATCATACCTGAATACTTTCTTTCTGTAAAGAACCGCCTGGAAAAACTTAAAAGTGAAAATTCCTCCAATATGCCATTCTCCTGTACAAAGTATTTCATAGGAGGAGGAACTGACTTATTTGTTCAAAGACCTGATGAAATGTTGTCTTCCGATATATCTTTTTTATCCGGGAATATAAATCTGACCGGAATTATCGAAAAGGATGGCAAATGTATTGTTGGAAGCTCTACTACTGTGACTGAACTGCTTGAGTCATCCATTATTAAAAGGATCATTCCGGGAATAGACAGGTTCGCCGAACTTTTCGGTTCAACTCCGATACGAAATTCAGCTACTGTCGGAGGCAATCTGAATAATGCTTCTCCTATCGGCGATATGACCGCTTTTTTTATGGGTTTAAATTCTAGTGTAATTCTAAAAAATGGAAATAGTAAAAGAGAAATACCGCTGAATAAGTTTTATAAAGGATACAAAGTCACTGACCGAAACCCTGATGAAATGATGGAAGCGATCAATTTCACTATACCATCCGTAAATTATTTTTTCAATTTCGAAAAGGTCTCAAAACGCACTTACCTGGATATCGCAACTGTTAATACCGCCATTTTAATTAATGTTGAAAATGGAAGTATAACAAATGTGAATATTTCTGCAGGAGGAGTGGGTCCTACTCCACTTTATCTTTTCAATACTTGTAATTTTCTGAATTCCAAAGAATTGAATTTTAAGAATATCAAAGAAGCTATTACCATTGCCGATTCCGAAATTACTCCGATTTCTGACGCAAGAGGAAGCTCTGAATATAAACGTCTGCTTCTGTCAAGACTTCTCTATCTGCATTTTATTACTTTATTTCCGGAGATCATAAATTTGAAAGACACTTTATGAAAAATTATGATATCATACAGCATGTTCGCGGTGAATCTCAGTTTATTGATGATATCAATGTACCACACGGGACCCTTTATGCTTATGTTTTTTATTCACCAGCAGCACATGGGAAAATTCTGTCACTGGATCTTGAGTATGCAGCTTCCATGAAGGGCGTAAAAAGAATTTTGACTTTTAAAGATATTCCGGGACAGAATCAGATCGGAGGGATCATTCCTGATGAACCTTTACTCGCCGAAAATGAAGTTCATTTCATTGGAATGCCAATCGCAATAGTAATCGCCGAATCTAAATTCATTGCTAAGGAAGCTTCGAAGAATATTAAAATTGAAATTGAACCTTTACCCGTGATCACCGATCCAAGGGAAGCTTTCAAAAATGGTAAGCTCATCATACCTCCGAAATATTTTTCATGTGGAAATGTAGAAGCTGCATGGAAAGATTGTGATGTAATTGTTGAAGGGCAATGTGAAACCGGAGGACAGGAACATTTGTATCTCGAAACGCAGGGAGCTTTTGCATTTCCTGTTGAAGGCGGGAATATAAAGATCGTTTCTTCAACGCAGGGACCAACGGCGGTTCAGAGAGTCGCGTCAAAAGTTTTGGGCATACCGATGAACAAGATCGAGGTTGAAGTTCTGCGTCTTGGCGGGGGTTTCGGAGGAAAAGAAGATCAGGCATCACCGTGGGCTGCAATGGCGGCTCTTGCGGCATTTAAGATGAAGAGACCTGTGAAATTAATTCTTCCGCGTCACGAAGACATGATCATGACAGGAAAACGAAACCCGTATTCATCGGATTATAAGATCGGACTTAATAATGAAGGTAAGATCCTTGCTTACGAAGCAACATTTTTTCAGAATGCGGGAGCTTCAGCTGACTTGTCTCCGGCAGTTTTGGACCGGACTCTTTTTCATTGCACTAACAGCTACTATGTTCCAAATGTAAAAGCGACAGGTTATTGTTGTAAAACAAACCTTCCGTCAAATACAGCATTCCGCGGCTTCGGCGGTCCGCAGGGAATGTTTGTCATCGAATGTGCTATCACCAAAGCTGCAGAAACGCTCGGAGTAGAGCCGTCATTCATCCAGAGAAAAAATTTATTTAAGGACGGTGATGAGTTTCATTTTGGACAAAAGGTGGAACATTCGAGAGCACAAATTTCATGGGAATTGGCTGTAAAAAAATTTGAACCAAATAAGATAAGCCAAAGGATAGAAAAGTTTAACTCGGAGAATCAGAATTTCAAAAAAGGTTTTGCTTTTATGCCGATCTGTTTCGGAATAGCTTTTACAAATACACGGATGAATCAGGCAAATGCTCTTGTTAATATTTACACAGACGGAAGCGTAACATACAGCACTGCCGCAGTTGAAATGGGTCAGGGAGTCAATGCCAAGATCCGTGAAGTCGTATCACGGGTTTTTTCAATATCTCACGACAGGATCAAAACCGAGATGACAAACACTTCGCGTTCTGCAAACACATCACCCACTGCCGCAAGCTCGGGTGCTGACCTTAATTGTAACGCAGCTTACAACGCGTGCATAGCGATCCTTGACAGATTGAAAAAGTCCGCATTAGAAGAAATTGATGGAGAGGATTTGAATAAAGTTGAGATTAAAGATGAATTTGTGTTTTATGATAAAGTAAATACAGGTCTGGGCTGGAATGAATTGATTGAGAAGACATATCCAAAGCGAATCAGTCTTTGTGAATATGCGCATTATGCGACACCCGGAATATATTTTGATACAAAGACCAACAAAGGTCATCCGTTCAAATATCATGTCTACGGAACATCGATCATTGAAGCGACTGTGGATTGTCTTCGCGGAATTTATACAATCGATTCAGTGCAGGCAGTTCATGATTTTGGAAATTCACTCAATCCGGTCGTTGATCTCGGACAGGCAGAAGGTGCAATACTACAGGGACTTGGCTGGATGACAATTGAAGAATTAATCTATAACAAAGAAGGTAAGCTGCTTTCGGATCTGCTTTCAACTTACAAAGTACCTGATATGCATTTCGCTCCGAAGAATATGGAAATAATTTTTCTTGAAGAACCGAATCCTGTGGGTATCTTTAATTCGAAAGCGATCGGTGAGCCGCCATTAATGTACGGGATAGGTGTTTACTTCGCTATCATGAATGCGGTAAAAGCATTCAATCCGAATAAGGAATTTAAATTTTCCGCCCCTATCACCCCCGAAAAAGTTCTGATGAATCTTTATCAGAAAGAAAATTCAATGAATGAATCGGATGTAAACAGGAAGAAAGTATTTGAAACAGTAAAATAAATATGAAAGAAATTCATCTCTGGAATTTTATCCGGCATCACCTTTCACAAAACCATCCTGTAATTTTGCTCGCGGTTGTTCATCACGATAAAGGGTCGCCCGGCAAGGAGGGTTTTAAAATGGCGGTTACAAAGTCAGGCGAATCAGTCGGCTCCATAGGCGGCGGTGTAATGGAATACAACATTCTTAAAAATTGTACAAAACTTTTCAAGGAGAACTTTCCTGTCAATACGATCGAAACTCTTTTTCATAACAGAAAGTCTACGTCAACCAGGTCAGGACTTATCTGCGCCGGCTCGCAGACTAATTTTACTTTAAGACTAAATAAGAAAGACATAAGTGTTGTTGACAAGATCCTGAATTCGCTGAGACATAATCAGCAGGGTAAAATAATTTTTAGCAGCAAAGGTATTTCTTTCAGTAATGCCGGATCAAATAAAACGCAGTTTGTATTTGATTTTAAAGATGAAAGCAACTGGAGATATGAACAAAGCACCGGAACGGAGAACATACTTTATGTCATCGGAGGCGGTCACGTCGGACTGGCAGTGAGCAAAATTATGTCTTTACTCGATTTTTATGTAATCGTTTATGACAGCAGGGATAATCTTCAGACAATGAATGAAAATATTTATGCAGATAAAAAAATCATTTCGCCTTATGAAAAATTAGGAAAGATCATAAAGGAAAATTCTTTTGTCGTGATTGTAACAACGGGATTTGAATCCGACAAAGAAGCTCTTGAACAGGTCATTACTAAAAAAACAAAATACATCGGACTGATGGGAACAAAGGTTAAGATAAAAAAGATTTTTAATGAAGCAGTTAAGGACGGTGTTAAAAAAGAGTTGCTTAAGAAAGTCAGAGCACCGATCGGTATAGATATCAACAGTGACACCCCTGAAGAAATAGCTGTCAGCATCGCCGCGGAAATCATTAAAATAAAAAACAGTAATTCTTCCTGATCAGATCGTCTCAATAATTTTATGCTTTCCAATAAATTTTTCCACAAGCAGTGAGTGTCTCTTGCTTAAAGATCTAAGTGTAGAAAGCAAAGCCCGCTTAACGACAAGATCGGCATCACCTGCAAACATCTTTAAGACTTCGAGAGCTTCATCCGGATACTTGTTGCCAAAGCTGTTATTGAATGACATAATAATATTCCACCGCACATTTTCATCACGTATCTTACCCCACTTAACAAGCTGCCTGAATGTTTCCTTAGGAAATTTATTCCCAAAATAAGATCCCAAAATGAAAGGTCCCAGATTTTTTTTAACATACTTTGAATTATCAAACAACATCGGCTCCAATAGTGAAAACGCTTTCACAAGATTTTCTTTCTGTCTTAAGCCGAGTGCAGCGAACACGACTGCTCTTCTGACATTTTCAGAAGGATGTCTTGTCCATTCCATAACCGTTTTGTAAAAACCGGGATTATGTAAAAGTGTGTTAGAGAATGCTCCGCCGGCATATTCGCGAACTTCCCAGTTAGTATCATCAGCTATTTTCAGAAGATAATCTTTCACTCTACCGGGGTCATGCGCATAGCCGCGCCAGAGAAGGCTTATGCCGATCTCTTTGGAAACAGCTTCTTTTCTTTTGCAAAACAACTCCCCCGCTTTGAAAAAATCTTTTTCCCTGTTACCGGATACTTCAGTGATATTTTTTACAATCTCAAAAATAACAAACCTCTTATCTTTGGTCTTTGCTGTGCCCGCGTGAGAAGTCTTTACTTTTTCCAAAATCGGTATAAGCTGCGGATACTTTTTTGCGTCAATTGCTTTCAGAATTTCTTTTTTATTTCCTGTGGTAAGAAGAGAATCTTTCATTAGTTAAATTTTTAATTAAGCTCAGATTTTTTTGAAACAGTATTGAATTACAGCTAAAAATATTTTAAGTTTTTTAAAAATGAAATATGAAAAATAATAATCCAAAATACATAGCACATATTTTATTCGTGATTTTGTTGCTACAAGTCTCAGTGTGTCTATCACAGGTCACTCCATGGAATCCGGTAAAAACATTTACATCCGGATTTAATGACAGAAATCCTTCCTTTGGCAATAAGGTCGAACCCGTCGGTTATGCTTATCACTGGGAATTTCTAATATTCGAAAGAATGGTGAATGATTCCGTTAGTCAGATCTGCGTTTTGAAAATCGGATTGAAAGGTGTTATGGATTCGGTATTTTATCTGACTTCGAATCTGAACAAAAAAAGAAATGCTTCCATATCCTATAATAACGGATATAATTTCGGAGGGATACCGATAACTAATTCGCTGGCTTTGTGGGAAGAAGAGGTAGATGATAACTGGAAAGTGATGGGACGTTATTATCATATTGATTCATGGGGTGATCCGTTTATTATAGATTCATCAGTTAATAATGCATCTGCAAATTCGGTTCATACCGATTCTTCAAAATTTATTTTAGTTTACCAAAAAAACAGTGATATAATTTTAAAAAAAATAAATGCGCTGAATGAGATCATAACCATAGATACGAACCTTACTACATATCAGAATAATGATTGCAAAAATCCCCGAATATCAAAAGCTTATTTCATATACATTAGCTATGAAAGGAAAAAAAATACCGGTGACTATGCGATTGATTTAATTACATCGGGAGGTTTGCCTGTCCTGAACTACCGGGATACTGTTGCTTATGAAGGGAATAATATCAATTACGGATTCTCCGTACAATGGGGTGTTGAATTTATGATCTTCGGATCAAACAGATCGGGCAATTATAATTTTTATTCTACAGAAATCGGTACCTCACCATTTCATCAGAACTTATTCATAAGCTACAATGCTTCCGATCTGTATGATTTCAATTCTTATAATTTTCCATTCGTCTTTAACCGAAACGGTCAGGATTACTTTTCTTATGCATCATGCTTTATTAAAAAAGATAGTGATACACAGAAAATAATTTTTGGTAATTACAACCTTATTACCGACAGCACAGTGCTTGGTGATACCGGTATAAATTTTAATGTTACTTTAAACAATGGGTTGAAAATAAATCAGGGTGATGTTTTTTTATGGGCTGTTTTCAATAAAGACAGTGCCGGATACTCAGGATTATACGGAAGATCGAATCTGATCATAACAGGAAACATAGTCAGAACAGGAAATGAGATACCAAATTCAATTACCCTTCATCAGAATTATCCGAATCCTTTCAATCCAATAACAAAAATTAAATTTGATGTTCCCGGAAACACTGCCGATGTCAGATTGATCATCTATGATCAGTTGGGCAAAGAAGTTGAACTCCTTTTTGACAAAAAACTAAGTGGCGGAAGCTATGAAGCTACTTGGAACGCGGGGGATCTCCCAAGCGGAGTATATTTTTATAAGCTTATTTCCGGAGATCTTTCAATTACAAAAAAGCTTATGCTGATAAAGTAATTTAGAATTACAAAATAAATTTATAAAAACTATATTGCATACCTACGAATAAATCAATTTATGGTATTAAATTTAGAATCTGTACTTTTCATTTCCCTGTCTGCATTATCCGTTTTTTCGGCGATAATGATGATCTCAAGAAGGAATCCCATAACCTGCGCATTATATCTGATACTTAATTTTTTCAGTGTTTCAGGTCTGTATCTTCTGCTTCGGGCGCAGTTCATTGCCATCATTCAGGTGCTTGTTTATATGGGCGCAATAATGGTCCTCTTCCTGTTTGTTATCATGCTCCTGAATCTTCAGGACGAAAAGAAGCTTACCGAAAAATATTCGTACAAAAAGATCACAGCGGTTCTTCTTTCAATAATGCTTTTTGGATTGCTTGGGTTTACGGTTTATTTCGGGTTTGCGGGGAAGCTAAAAACTATTTCCGATAAAGCGGAAATGTTTGGTACAGCGGAATATCTCGGCAGTGAACTTTTCACTAACTTTTCTTTTCCGTTTGAGCTTGCATCATTCCTGCTGCTTGCCGCCATTGTTGGCGCGGTCGTTCTTGCAAAGAAAAAATTCGATTAATTATATTTCATCAAACTTAGTATAGCTCCTCAACACCTCAGGAATATTTATCTTTCCGTTTTCTTTCTGATTCGCTTCAAGAAGTCCGACCATCAGTCTCGATGTCGCAAGTCCCGAACCATTCAGTATATGGACAAGCTCTGTCTTGGTTTTATTATTTTCCAGAACTTTTTTGTAGCGCACCATTGCTCTTCGTGACTGAAAATCTGTACAGTTGCTGACGGACGAAGTCTCAAGCCACTTATCCTCCGCATAAGACCAGACTTCAATATCATAACACTTGCTTGCCGCAAAGCCAAGATCAGCCGTGCAAAGCTCAAGCACACGATAATGAAGATTCAGTTTTTCAAGTATTCCGCAGGCGTGCGTTAGCATTTTTTCAAGCTCATCATAGGAATCTTCCGGGCGGCAAAAATTTATCAGCTCAACTTTATTGAACTGATGAACTCTCAGAAATCCTTTCGTATCCTTTCCGTAGCTTCCGGCTTCCCTTCTGAAACAATTAGTAAAACCGCAATACTTCATCGGCAGCTCATCCTGCTTTAATATCTCATCGCGGTGAATATTAAGAATGGAAACTTCCGCAGTTGGAATTGCATAAAGATCATCCTTCTCCATGTGATACATATCTTCCTCAAATTTCGGGATTTTCTCCGCTGCTTCCATAGATGCGCGGCTGACTAAAACCGGAGTAATGACTTCACGATATCCGTTCAGACCCTGCTCATCGAGCATGAAATTTATAAGAGCTCTTTCGAGCTGCGCTCCCTTTCCTTTATATAAAGGAAAGCCGCTTCCTGAAATTTTTGTTCCTCTTTCAAAATCAAGAATATCGTGCTCTTTGCCGATCTGTATATGGTCTTTTACTTTAAATGTAAAATCCTTCTTATCGCCCCACTTTTTTATTTCAACATTATCCTTCTCTGATTTGCCGTGAGGGACTGAATCTTCCGGAAGATTTGGAATGTATTTCATAAGTATGTCCAGATCCTCATCATACTTTCTAAGCTCATCATCAAGCATTTTAATTTCTTCGGAAACCTTTTTCATTTCTGAGATCTTATCGCCGGCGTCTTCCTTATTTTTTTTCATTACCGCGATCTCATCAGAGACCTTGTTTCTGATCTCTTTAAGTCCTTCGGTTTTATGAATCAGTGCGAGACGGCTTTTATCAAGCTGAAGGATCTTATCAATTACCTTAAGATCTTCGTTTCTTAATTCAAGCTTCTCTTTTACAAATTCCGGATTATCCCTTATTAATTTTATGTCAAGCATTAATGTATTTTATAATTTTTAATATCCAAGCTGAACCTTGAGCAGCCTTAATCCTTCAAGCGAATCCATCGGCTTGAATCCAAGCTCCGATTCCATTTTGAATGTTGTCAATCCCGACTTAAGCGGTCTGGGAGCGGGTTGGTTAAGCATCTGAGTTGTTATCGGCATAACAAGCTCTTTGTTCAGTTTAAATACCTCGCAGGCTTTCATTGCAAAATCATATCTTGACAGAATATCCGATCCGGCAATGTTATATATCCCGGTACAATTTCTTTCTATGATCTTTAATGTTCCGTATGCAAGGTCATCAATTATTGTAACGTTGCTGATCTGATCTGTGACTACCTGAATAGGTGAGTTTTTTTTCAGCATATCGATCATCCATAACGCAAAATTCGGCTTAATATTATTTCCGATGCCGTAAAGTACCAGCGTCCGGATTATTGCGTAAGATAAGTCACTTGTCACAAGCGCGTTCTCGCTGGCTAATTTTTGCCTTCCGTAAAATGATATTGGATTAGGTAGGGCATCCTCCGTGTAGGGTCCGTTCTTTCCGTCAAAAACATAATCACTTGAAAAATGTACGATCTTTGAATTGTTCCTTCTTGCTGCAATGATGAGATTTTTCACCCCGTCAACATTTATTTTCCAGGTAAACTCCCGCTCGGTTTCACATTTATCTACATTTGTGTACGCCGCGCAGTTAATTATTACATCCGGCGAGTGAAAGTCAATGAGATCCTTTACTTCATCTTTTTTTGTAATGTCAAGTGTTGAGTACTTATGACCGTAATCAAGAAATACTTTCTCTTCGACTGATGTTAATATTAATGTGTCCTCTGTTTCACGCGTAAAGATAGAAGTTATCGCCTGCCCGAGCAATCCGTTGGCACCCGTTAATAATATTTTCATTTATTATATTTTTTTTTCACTTCTATAACTCTTTACTTTAATTTATGCAGTTCATCTATTCCTTCAAGCGAAGCTTTCAGAGAAGCCATTCGTGTAGCATAATGGAGGCTCTTTTCAAAATCACCTGTGGTACTGTAATCAAGTGTAAATGAAGATGCGAAAACATCACCGCAACCAGTAGAGTCGACAAAATGAGGGTTCTCTACGGCAGGAATCTCATGCCTGTCCAGATCCCAGAATTTTTCCCCGCCGAAAACTTTTTCCTTTTTGGTATACCCCGTTACTCCGTCTTTCCCTTTAGTAACGAACACTCCTTTTACCTCATTATTTTTGTTGAAAAGAATCTGTTCGGCTGTTTTGTACTCGCTCATCTTCACATGACTTAATGACGCGACCTCAAATTCATTCATCTGCACTGTGTCCGAATTGGTGCACCATTCATACCAGTTATCTACATTCTGATGAACACGGCTGCCGTCCTCCCGTGTTTTCATTACAATATTATGTGTATCAATGTGAATAAATCCCTTGAAATTTTTTCTTATGTTCTTTAGTGTCTCAATTGTAATGTCGATCCCTGAGATCATATTCACAAGTATCGCGTCAGCCATTTTCAGAAAATTCTCGCACTGAATATAATCAAGCGTGTAAGTTGCTTCCGATGATTTTTCAGTTCGCGCTTTCTTGTCAGTATTATAAAGATTGTAATATAATATTACCTTTCTTGTCGGATGCTTTACCTTATTAATACCGGCAGTCTTTATCTGCGGATATTTTTTGAAAAGATTTATAATGTTTTCATATTCATCTTCACCAAGATTCATGATGGGAATGACTGTATCTTCCGGGCGGCACAATACAGCCATGCTTATTACTGAATACAAAATACCCCCGTAGCTGTTGATCACCTTTCCGCCGGCATTATGTATCACATCGACACACGGCTCTCCGATTATTAGATAATTCATTTTTTATGCCTGAAATATTTTATCAATTTTTGAAATGTAATCTTCCGGAATTTGAAGCTCCGCCGCTTTAATATTTTCATCTAACTGAGACAGTTTGGTAGCTGAAGTGATCACGCTTGAAACAATTTTCTTTCTGAGACACCAGGCAAGAGACAATACCGAAACACTTGTACCAAGCTCATCTGATATCTTCATCAGCTTCTCTACCTTTTTTAAATTCTCTTCTGCAGCCAATTTTTTTACGAAGCTGTTATGTTTCTCATCCATTAATCTTGAATCTTTATCGATCATCTTCTTATTATATTTTCCGGTCAGAACTCCCTGTGCAAGAGGTGACCAGACGACAAGTCCGATCCCTTCTTCAGTGCAGTAATCCATTACACCGTTAGTCTCAATTTCTCTTGAAAGAAGACTGTATTGCGGCTGGTCGCTTACAGGTTTATGCAAATTATTTTTTTCACAAATGGTAACAGCTTCTTTAATTTGTCCGGCTGTCCATTCACTTACTCCCCAGTATAAAATTTTTCCCTGTTCAATCATAGTATTATACGCCCTGCAGGTTTCCTCAACAGGAGTTTCAGCATCGTAGCGGTGACACTGATAAAGATCAATATAATCCGTATTCAGATTCTTCAATGAATTGTGAACTGACTCAAAAATATGCTTGCGTGATAATCCCCTGTCGTTTGGGTCATCTGTCATCGGCCAATAGCATTTTGATGCAATGAAAAGATTTTGACGTTTGATCCCGTGCAAAGCTTTTCCGAGAAATTTCTCAGCTTCTCCGTTTGTGTATACATCAGCGGTATCAAAAAAATTTATGCCATTGTCATACGCGGCTGTAATTAATTTCTCACCCGTATCATTCTCCACCGTTCCGCCGATAGTGAGCCAGCTACCGAATCCTATTACGCTGACCTTCGCTCCGCAATTTCCGAGATTTCTGTACTTCATGTTTTATAATCTAAGATTTGATTTCAAACATCACCTGAAAGCATTTTTCAATTGCTCTCTTGCAAACTTTCTTGCTTTGCCGCCTCCGAAATTAATTGTCAGCGAGGCGTAATTGCTGAACCCAAGCTCGCGGTAATTATTCACCGCGTATTCTATCTGAAACAAATTGTAATTTATACTTACACCACCTGAAAATGAAGCCGGCTGGGTTGCGACTCCTCCCCGCAAGTCAATGAAATCATTCACTGAATATTCAAGTCCGCTTCTGAATGATAAGGGAAACTTTGTATCCTTCTCAACCTCAAGTATAAGCGCGACATCATTACGCGGCTGAATCGTAAAACCAGTTCTATAAACTTGCGCGATACGATGTTTTGATTCACCGATCTTTGCACCTGAAATGTTTTTTGCATAAAAGCCCCATTTCAAAAAATCGGTAATATATGCAAGAGAGCCAATGTCAGCTCCGAATGCTGAAGCTGAATTATAATTTTTTATGCTTAGATTATAAAAATCTAAATTAAGACCGAAAAATATTTTGTCTTTGAAATTATTTCCATAGGATAAAACCGCATTTGTTTCCCTGTATAGATCAAAACCGTAAGCTTTAATACCAAACCCGAAAGTCCCTGTACCCAGAGGTTCAGCGTATGTCAGTGCCACGGTCGAGATTTCGCTTATTCCGAATTGCGAGGGGCTGTAGAAAGCGGAAACTTCCCTGTATTTTAACTGACCAAGTCCCGAAGGATTATAAAAAATTGCCAGTGAATTATTTGCATGGGAAGTAAAGGCGCCGTTCAAACCGATTGCTCTTGCTCCAATGTCTGTATTTTCAAATTGTGCAGAGGAACTTTTTGCAGTGAAAATACATATTACAAGTACTAATTTAAGTTTTCTCATATTCATCG
>Ga0163153_10002501_pt1 | contig 26547 bp, 25 predicted proteins | sample OliLakLV19MP6IB1_FD_148629 | JGI IMG/M metagenome (GOLD analysis project Ga0163153, IMG submission 148629) | Freshwater microbial mat bacterial communities from Lake Vanda, McMurdo Dry Valleys, Antarctica - Oligotrophic Lake LV.19.MP6.IB-1 | ecosystem: Environmental > Aquatic > Freshwater >...
AAAGCACCGACGTTCCCGCCCCAATCGCGCCCGTCAATACACCAACAATAAAGCCAATCACATATCCTCCTGTAGACCTACGTAGGTGCGGTTTGCAACCGCACGTACCTTGGAAAACGTGCGGTTGCAAACCGCACGTACCTTGGAAAACGTGCGGTTGCAAACCGCACCTACGATTCCAGCCTTCTTGTCAACCGCCTGAGATCCAAAAGAAACGAAATTTAATGCAAAAATCTTCGGATATTACACTTTTTTGGATCGAAAGAAATCCCCCAGCACCACAAAGAGGATCAACGCCATGAGTATGTTCACCGTAGAAAAGGGGACATTTTGGGTAATTTGTAAGGTATCGCCACCGAGGGCAATGATGGCAAGCAAAAAGGCCATGCCCACGGCACCCATTGGGCTATGCCCTGCCAACCAACTGATCAAAAAACCCACATAGCCATAGCCCGGCGAAAAAGCGGGACGCAACCGTCCTTGAATCGCCATCACTTCGCCCACACCGGCCAACCCGGCCAACCCGCCGGCGATCACCATGCTCAGGATCAGATAGCGGGTAATGGGGAAACCGTGGCGCAAGGCAGCCTCTGGATTACCGCCAATCGCGCGCATGGCATAGCCCCAACGGGTGTACCGTAACACCAAAAAGATCAAGAGTGCGGCCAGCAGCCCCAGGAGCAGACCAAGATGCACACGGGTGTCGCTAAACTGGGGGAGACGATAGCTGTCGGCAAATTTCACCGTTTGGGGAAAATTGGCACTCTCTGGATCGCGCCAGGCACCAAAGATAAAATAGTTGATAAATTGAATGGCAACATAGTTTAGTAACAGGGTTGAAATTACCTCATTCAGCCAGCCGCGCGCCCGCAAAAAGGCCGGGATGGCCGCCCATAGACCGCCGCCCACAAAGCCTAAAACCAGCACAGCCGTCAAAGCCAAAGGACGAGGCAGATCGCCAAAAGAGAGCGCGCCCCAGGTTGCCAACCAAGCTCCCAAATAGATCTGCCCTTCCCCACCTACATTTACCAAACCCAAGCGCGCCGGCAACAGCACGGCCAATGCGCAAAGCAAGAGCGGAATCAGCTTGACCAAAACTTCCGAAAAAGCATACCGGCTGCCTAGTGTGTTGCGAAAGATATCACTATAGGCTTGCAGGGGGTTTTTGCCAAAGAGCAGCAGAACAAGGCCAAAAGCGATCAAGGCAAAGAGCAGCATAGCAATCGTTCGTATGACTGGGACAAAGACGACCGTGAATATATCTTCAACGTTGTTGGGAAGTAGCACGCGCTGCTCGGTTGTCATGATGATTGTCCGCCTGTCATTAGATGACCTACACGATGAACGTCAAATTCACTCCGCGACAAGTTGCCGACAATCCGGCCATGATAGAGCACCAGCAACCGATCACTCAGGGCAAATAATTCTTCCATATCCTCCGAAAAAAAGAGAATCCCCGCGCCTTCACTTTGGCAGCGCAACAGGAGTTGGCGCATCGCTTCGGCGTTCGCCACATCCAGCCCACGCGCAGGATAGTAGGCTAAAAGCACCTTGGGTTGGCGGCCCACCTCGCGTGCCACCACCACCCGTTGCAGATTGCCACCCGACAGCGTCTCCACCAGCGCATCAAGGCGCGGTGACTTGGCGGCAAAAACCTGGCTCAGCGCGCGTTCGGCAGCTATTTGCACACGGGGCCAATTCATCACCGCTCCCCCTACCATGCCATAGCGCGCCTGCTCGCCCAAGATCATATTTTCGGCAACGGTCATGCCGCGTATAGCACCCATCTGTAGCACATCTTCGGGGATACAAGCCACACCGCTTGTGCGGATGCGCGCCGGCGACCAGAAAGAGGCTTCCTGGCCGGCAATCCAGCGCTCGCCCTGGGCTAGGGGCAAAAGGCCCAGAAGCGCGTCGCCTATTTCCCGTTGCCCATTGCCTGAAACACCGGCGACCCCGACAATTTCACCGCCAAAAAGTTGCAAATTGATCGCAGTGAGTTGAACACCCCCGCCTTGCGGCAGAACCGTCACGCCGCGCAACTCGGCGCGTGCAGTGCGTGCTGAGTGGTTAGGTTGATCAATTTCTGGGGCGTGTACTTTACGCTCGGTGGGTTGGGGAGGTGTCTTGCCTAACATCAGGCGGATGATACCGGCTGGCGTAGCCTCGGCGCGTAGAAGCAGACCGGCCACCGCGCCATGCCGCAACACGGTGATGCGGTCAGCAATGGCCATCACCTCCGGCAGTTTGTGGGTAATAAAGAGGATAGCGTAGCCATCAGCCTTTAAGCGCTGGATGACTTGAAAAAAGCCTTCCACCTCTTGTGGCGCCAGCACACTGGTGGGTTCATCAAAAATCAAAATGCGTGCGTCGCTGAGTAAGACTTTAAGAATTTCCAGCCGTTGTCGCTCACCAATCGCCAGCGCACCCACCCGCCGCCGCAGATCGAGTGGGAGACCGTAGCGCTCACTTAACGCCTGTACCCGTTTTTCAATGGCCGCATAGTTCAAGCGTCCGCGCATGTCGGGCAGGAAGAGTGCAATATTTTCTAACGCCGTCATGGCTGGGATCAGGGTAAAATTTTGGAAGACCATCCCAATGCCCAGTTGCCGCCCCGTTTCGGGTGAGGGAATGGTGACTGGTTGACCTTTCAACCAAATTTCGCCGGCGCTCGGTTGGTGAAACCCATAGAGGGATTTCATGAGGGTGCTTTTGCCGGCGCCATTTTCGCCTAAAATCGCATGAACCTCACCAGCATACACCACTAAATCGATAGCATGATTGGCGACGAACGCGCCAAAGCGTTTGGTCAACCCGCGTGTTTCTAAGAGCGGTTTGCTTTGATCGATATTCATGAGCTCCGATCCACCCAGTTATTTTGACTTATAGAAAATTCGCATAAGGTTTATGATGAATTTTTACTTGCCATATAAGCGCGCCAACCGCCCCATTGGGTAATCTCGACGCCCGATTCACAAAGATAGGCTTCCCCAAGCACACCCAACATAGGTTCCCCGTCGGCCAGCGTAATGCGCCCGATGCAGAGGCCAGGTGGTTCCTGTTGCAGAATTGTCGCGATGGCTGTGGCTGGCACTTCCCAGATTTCCAAAGCAATTTCACGTCCGCCGGTTTGAAAGCGCATCATCGCCGGGTGTCGATCATGGATCGTCCAAAGTCGATAGGCGGCATCGGTTGTCGCTTCACGTACAAACTGCGCACCAACTTTGCGTAGGTTTTCATTCAGCTCTAAACCGCGCATCAATGTCCCATTGACAGCCAGATAGATAGTCGCCACATGATCTCCAAGTAGTAGTCAATGTAGTAATAAAGGTGAATATCAACTATTATACTAAGGTATTTTCTAAAAAGGCGCGTTTTACTATCTTACACGAGATAAAATTTTTGTACACCGCTACTTTGCACAATCTTTACTCTACAAAAGCGCTATTCTTGCATAACTGATGTAATAAGCTCAGCAATTTTCGGTAGCAGCGCGTCGCAGGTCAGCGGCGCATTTGCATTTAAAAACTAGTAGTGGCAAGATCATTTTTGCGCGTGTGGGTTTAGGTGCTTTGGGAGAAGGTATGCAGCCAATTAAAGGGATTTCTAATTTTATTTTGGGGTGGTCTTTGTTGCTCTTTGGGCGGCTGGCCAGTCGTGTGTTGCTGAATTTGAAAATTGATGGGTTGGAAAATGTGCCCAAAGATGGCCCTTTGATCGTTACGGCTAATCATTTTAGTTGGTTTGATGCACCGTTATTAACGCTCAGCCTGCCTTTTCAACCGGCCTTCATGGTCGCCAGCGAATCGCAGCGTTTTTGGTTTGTCCGCATGTTTATGCACGCCTTTCATGGCATCCCCATCTGGCGTGGCAAAGTGGATCGCAAGGCATTGGGGGTAGCCATCGCTCGGTTGAAACAGGGACGTGCGGTTGCCATTTTTCCAGAAGGGGGAATTGATCCCCGTTATGCTGAACGCAGGGCGCGAGGTGAAACGATTGTGGAAAACAGTTATGGCTTCGTTTCGCGTTTTGATGCGCAGTTGACCCACCCAGAACCTGGCACCGCCTACCTAGCTTTGCAGAGTCAGGCGCGTATTTTACCCGTTGCGCTGCTTGGCACAGAGAAAATTTTGCCCAATATCATGCGCTTACGTCGCACCAATGTAACCATTCGGATTGGGCCGGCCTTTGGTCCGTTGACCATTGAGCCAAATCTACAAAAGAGTGAACGACGCCATCGCCTTGATCGCCTAGCAGAACAGATTATGCAGCGCATCGCCGTGCTCTTTCCACCAGAAAACCGTGGCCCGTATCGAAATTTGAACGTCGAGGCGGCTTAATTGTGATGTTTACATACTTTCGATTTGTCAATATCGAATATCTGATATTCGATATTGAATACACTGTCTCTGGAAATAATTAAATCGATAGTAACTCTTTTACATACAAAGGCCGTCACGGTTAGATGATGGCCTTTGTGTCAATCCATATCATCCAATTCATCGGATACGCTCGCACTGTGTCCATTTTGGCTGAGTAGACGCAGCAACTCCCGGATCACCTCGTCAATGCGCCGTTTGTAGCGTAACAATTCACGTCGACACTCAACTTCCGCGGCTGACTCCGTTTTAAAAGAACGTAACGATTCCTCTAACTCGACATCAATGCGCGCATCATTTTTGTTGATGGAGTGACCACGTAGAAACTCACGCATCAATTTGGCGACAATTGTGTCATAGTCAGTTAAATCATTATGCAAATCTACCAGACGATCCGATGCAATGGCCGGCATCGGCATTGTCCGCAACATCTCCCAAGATCGGTTTAATTTTCGTCTTTGCACGATTCCTCTACACGTCTTCTATATGAGCCAATGGTTAGAAAGGTTGATCGGGCAGAATTTTGGTATACCAAAATTATAACAGACTTTGGTATACCCTAAAAAAAATCAGTCCAAAGAAAATAGATTGGGTGCTAGAGAATTTGACTACACAGAACAAGTGAGCTATACTATGATCATATTTGAATGAGTTGAGATTTACACAAATTTACACAAGTTGTGCGCTAGCGTCGCAAAAATAGTGCTTGAGAGGAAATTATGGCAAAAACAAAGTCTTCAGTCACGTCTTCACCTATACCTTCCATGGTACACGAGCAAGTCAAAGAGAGCGGAAAAAGCAAAGCCTTAGAGACCACGCTTGCCAACTTGAATAAAAAGTATGGCGAAGGGGTGGTGATGAAGCTGGGTGAAGCCACCAAGTTAACGATTGACAGCATTCCAACCGGCAGTCTAAGTTTGGACATTGCCCTTGGGATTGGTGGCGTACCGCGTGGCCGTGTGATGGAAATCTATGGGCCAGAAAGTTCGGGTAAAACCACCATTTGCTTGCATATCATTGCTGAAGCGCAAAAGCGTGGTGGCATTTGTGGTTTTATTGACGTTGAACATGCCTTAGATCCAGTCTATGCCGGCAAAATTGGCGTTGATATCAATAGCCTCTATGTCAGCCAACCGGATACTGGGGAACAGGCGTTGGAAATTACCGAAGCCCTGGTGCGTTCTGGTGCCATTGATGTTATCGTCGTCGATAGTGTGGCCGCTCTTGTCCCACGCGCCGAAATTGAAGGCGACATGGGTGATAGCCATGTTGGTTTGCAGGCGCGTCTTATGAGCCAAGCGTTGCGCAAATTGACTGGGGCCGTCAAATCAAGCGGCACCTGTTTGATTTTTACAAATCAGTTACGCCAAAAAATTGGCATTATGTTTGGCAACCCCGAAACCACGACAGGCGGTATGGCATTACGGTTTTATGCCAGCGTGCGTATGGATATTCGTCGCATTGAGTCGATCAAGCAGGGAACGGATGTCATTGGCAACCGTACCCGTATTACCATTCGTAAGAATAAAGTAGCACCACCCTTCAAAGTTGCCGAGTTTGATATTATGTACAATGAAGGTATCAGCACCATGGGCGACCTGCTGGACTTAGGTGTTTCTATGGATATCGTGACCAAGCGCGGCAGTTTTTATAACTATGGCGAGATCAGGCTAGGCCAAGGGCGTGAGAATGCAAAAACGTTCTTAGATGAAAATACCGTACTCGCGGCTGAAATTGAAACCAAAATCCGTGATAACTCCGGTCTGTCGATTAACTTTGCCAAGAGTACCGAAGCGGAGGAGGCTGGTAGCACGGTTAGTGTCAATGCAGGCGATGACGAAATGACTTTTGACGAAGCGGCGTAATCGACTAAAACGCTTGCATACCTATAGCAAATAAAAATACGTCATATGGCGCAAAGAGCCACATGACGTATTTTTATTTGACCAAATGTAAGCTGGGAATGCCCTCTACTTGTTCACTGTTGCTACAGATGCTTAAAATAACTTAATAAAATCTTATTATAACAAATACGTAAGCAATTTGTAAGTTGCAAATAAGCAAAATAGTAGTATAATTGACGTGTTATGTATGAATGACATTTATCCCATAATGACTATGGGTATAGAGAGGCAAGTAGTGACAACGATTTTATCGACACTCTTTACCGATTTGGCGCAGTTTAACCAACTGCTAAATGAATATCGTTTGCAGGAATACTGGCAACAAGCCATAGAATTATTTTATGCAGCGGTGAAGCCCAAAGCAGTGAGCCTGCATCTCTTTGATGCTGATGAGCTTCTCCCGTCGCCTACACTGCGGCTTGGTGAACTGGCTCCTAGCACGATTGGCTATCTGGAAAGCTGGGAAAAATCCGCGTCAAGTTCAGCGGTTTCTCCAGGTAATCCATGGTCCACGATCAATGGCAATGGTGATAGTAGCTACCGCGCGCTCCATATCTGTATTATGGTAGAGGATGTTCTGCGCGGCACCGTTACCTTTGTTTTTGCAAATGATGAACTGCCTGCCGACCTGAATGAAACTGAATTGTCAGGAATGATTCACTTCTTTGCCTTGAATGCTTTGCGTTCTCAATATTTGCATTCAACCCGCAAACAATTGGAACAGATTCAATTACTCTATCAAATTTCGCAGGCAATTACCAGCACACTTGATCTAAAAACGGTATTTCATCAGACCACAGAGCTAGCCGCCTCGATTCTGCAAGCGAAGGCTGCTACGCTCTTTAGCATTGATACCAAACAGCGTGAACTCGTTTTTATGGTGGCAAAAGGCGCGGCCGCCCAGGCATTGGAAGAAAAGCGCATTCCGATTACGCAAGGTGTTGTGGGTTGGGTGGCAACCCACGGACAGCCGCTGATTGTAAATAACACCCAAAATAGCAAACTGTTCAACTCTGCCGTGGACTCGCAGACCGGCTTTTCCACCCGGAATATTGTTTGTGTTCCCTTGCGTATCCATGACCGCACGATTGGTGTATTGGAAGTGCTCAATAAAGAGAGCGAAGACGGTTTTACCACAGGTGATGCCGAGTGGTTAACCACCATGGGACAGCAAATTGCGATTGCGCTGGAAAACGCCCAACTTTATCACAACTTACGTCAAGAACAAGAACGAATTATCAAAGCCCAGGAAGAAGTGCGCAATCAGTTGGCGCGCGAACTGCATGACAATACCGCCCAAATGTTGAGCCTGATTATCATGAACTTGGATCTGGCGCGCCAGTTGCTGGACAAAGGCAAGATCGAAAAAGTGGCTTCAGAGCTACAGCGCGTTGAAGAATATGCCAAACAAGCGAATCGTGAAGTGCGCACCTTGCTCTTTGAATTGCGCCCAATTATTTTGGAAAGTCGCGGGTTGATCCCGGCCCTCCATGCCTATCACCGCCAATTGCAGGCGTCGATGGATTGCAGCATTCATCTGGACGCGCCAACCCTGAGCTTTGAAATTATGATGCAAGGGGCGAATATCATCTTTAGTATCATTCAAGAAGCCATCAACAATATTCGCAAACACGCGCGCGCGCGCAATGTTTGGGTCCGGGTCAGCAACAATGCCGAGCATCTGCGCTTTGATGTGGAAGACGATGGGGGTGGCTTTGATTCCGATACGGTTTCCGGCAACTACGAAGAGCGTGGCAGCTTTGGTCTGTTGAATATGCGCGAACGCGCGGCCATGCTCGGCGGCTATATTGAAATCCAATCCCCCCGCGCGCACGCATCTAAGGGTACGCTGATTACGGGTTTTATTCCTCTTTCAGGTATTATTGGGCGATAATCTACCATCTGTAACCATCTGCTTTTTGAGTTATTCAATCGTCCAAACTAGTATATGTTGGTGTCATGCACTCTTTTTTTTCATTTGAACTTCATCACGTAGACGGTGCAGCTCGGTTAAGCACTTTGCAGACGCCCCACGGCCCCATCCACATGCCGGCATTTGCGCCGGTTGGCACCCTGGCCAATGTTAAAACCCTAGAACCGCGTGATCTGGAGGAAGCCGGCGCGCAACTGATCCTGGCCAATACCTATCACCTCTATCTGCGTCCGGCCACGAAGTGGTGCAGAAGTTGGGGGGTCTCCATCAATTTATGGGCTGGCATGGTCCGATGCTAACCGATTCGGGTGGGTTTCAGGTCTTCAGTCTGGCGCATCAACGCAAGCTGGACGAGAACGGCGTTACCTTTCGCAGTCATATTGACGGCAGCCGCCATTATTTTACCCCGGAACGCGTCATGGAAATCGAGCAGACGTTGGGGCCAGACATTGCCATGGTCCTCGATGAATGCGCCAATCCGCTTGATTATGGCTATAATCAACAAGCCTTAGATCGCACCCACCGCTGGGCCGAACGCTGCAAAATGGCCCATACACGCGCCGATCAAGCGCTCTTTGGCATTGTACAAGGCGGTATCTTCCCTGATCTGCGTCAGCAAAGCGCCCAATTTTTAACCACCCTTGACTTTCCCGGTTATGCCATCGGTGGCTTAGCCGTGGGTGAAACCAAAGCCGAAATGTATGCCACCTTGGATGTCACTTGCCCTCTGTTGCCCCACGACAAGCCGCGCTATTTAATGGGAGTCGGCGCGCCGGAAGATATTGTGGAGGCAGTCTACCGTGGTATAGACATGTTTGACTGTGTGCTGCCGACCCGTATTGCGCGCAACGGGGCGCTATTGACACCCGATGGTCGCATGAATATGCGGAACGCCCAATATGCCGAAGATCCGCGGCCGGTTCAGGAAGATTGTGGCTGCTACACCTGTCGCACCTTTAGCCGCGCCTATCTGCGTCACCTCTACAAGGCCGGCGAGATCAGCGCACTGCGCTTTGGCACCATTCACAATGTCTACTTTATGCTGGATCTCATGCGCCAGATCCGCGCCGCCATTCAGACCGGAACCTACGCTACTTTCCGCACCGCCTTTCTCCAACGTTACCAGATTACGAATCAAGCTGTGCGCCATGAGCAACGCGAACGTTACCTCGCGCGCCCACGCCCCTAGATGTTAACCAGTACGCTTTTTGGGCAAACAACAAAAATTAATGAATTTAGGTTTGCTTGCCGATAAAGCCAAGTTGCGCTAAGATTAGGGTGCCAATCGTAGAAATCAGACGGATGACAGAAGTGAAAAGTCAACCAAAAAATCGCATAGGCTTCGGCTTACATACATTCAGGCTATTGCTGCTGGGAAGCATCGTGTCCGCGACGAGCCTGGTGGCTTGTCAACCACCTGATGTTGCGCCAAGCAAAACCACGGTGATCCGGATTGCCGGGGCAACGGCCATGCAACCTGTGCTCTATGATCTCACCACGGCCTTTACCCGCCAACATCCAACCATCTTGTTTGAAGTAGCCGGAGGCGGCAGCACGATTGGGGAAGAGCGGCTGGCTGCTGGGCAGATTGATCTGGCGGCCAGCACATTGCTTTCACCAACGGTGCCCAATACAGGACTGCAAGAGCGCTCTTCATCGTCGGCGATCCGTACACCGATTGGCATTGATGGCCTCACGCTGATCGTACATCCCAGTAACCCCATTGAAAATCTCACCACCGAGCAACTGCAGGCTTTATACCGCGGCAACATCCTAACCTGGGCTGAAGTGGGTGGTTCGCTGACCGAGGTGTTGCTCACCAGCCGCGAAGATGGTAGCGGCAGCCGCCAACTTTTCGAGACGCGCATCATGGGCAAAGATCGGGTCTCGCTCACCGCCGTGGTCATGCCTTCCAATGCTGATACTGTGGCTTATGTGGCAAAACACCCTGATGCGATTGGGTATGTGTCACGCGCCTATGTGACACCGTTGCTTGACCCGACCGACCAGCGTAACCAATCCCCAGCCGGATCAGCACAAAACGCGCCAGACACACCGGCGGTAAAAGTCGTTGCGCTGGACGGTCAATTGCCGACACAACCAGCGCTGCAAAGCCAGAGCTACCCCCTACTTCAGCCCATTTATTTGGTGAGCCCTACACGCCCCACTGGTTGGTTGCAACAATTCATCGATTTTGCCCTTAGCCCAGCCGGGCAAGCGATTGTAGGGCGCTACCATGCACGGGTGCGTTGATAAGCTGTTATCAGCATCATTTATACGTTTCATTCAAAAGGGAGGAGCTAACGATGTTTACTGCCACTATAACTAATGCCGGCGCAACCATGCCGTCGATCAAATTGACAGCGGAGCAACGCCACCGCTTTGATGAGGATGGCTTTTTTCTGGTGGAAGATGCGCTTGCAGCCAGCGAAATCAGCGAACTGACTATGGTCATTGACCAGCTTTATGAACAGTTTCGACGCGACCGTAATTTAGGCCCCCATGAGGCCTTTCAGTGGCGCAATGTGGTCGCTCTCAATCCCATCTTTCGCGATCTGATCGACCATCCGCTCCTTTTGCCGCTGGTGGTGGATGTCATGGGCTACAATATCCAACTGCGCACCTCCCATCTCGATGTGCGTCCCCCGATGCAGCCGGAAGCTGCCCAGAAGCTAGTGGGGGCTAAGGATAGCTTCTTCCCTTGGCATTCGGATGCACCCAACTATGGCTGGCCGACCGTGGAAGGCGTGATCCCCTACATGGAGATGAAGATTGGTCTCTATCTGACCGATTTAACCCAACACAATAGCGGCGCGATCTGTGTCGTGCGTGGCAGCCATCGCCGCACCCAGAAAGATGAGCAGGGCAACTATATTATCGACCCGGCAGATATTGTCGAAGTCAATGTGCGACCAGGAACCGCGCTTGTGTGGCGTACAGCGCTGCTCCATAGTGTCACACCTAATCTCTCTGACCATGCGCGCAAATGTCTCTACTACGGCTACAATCATCGCTGGATTCGCCCGTCGGATTACGAACATCAAGACCCCACCGTGGTAGCTGGCTGCACACCGATCCAACTTCAGTTATTGGGTGAATTGGGGACAGGCAAGACCAACTATAATGGCGACGATCCCCTTATTCATCCCGTTTCGCGCTATTGGCGGCCCACAGAGGAAGATATTCCCCTGAAGGCATGGGCGGAACAACAACGGAAAGGCCAATAAGTCATGGTCTGTCCCTTTTGCCCGCCAGCCCTACATTCTGCCCAGATCATTCTTGAAAATGCGTATTGCCTTTTTATACAGCAGGAAGAAGCTGTACTCATCGGTTCTGGGTTGATTATCCCCAAAGAGCACCGGGAAACCGTCTTTGCTTTGACCCCAGACGAATGGGTGGCGACCTTCACCCTGTTACAACAGGTCAAAGTGCTGCTGGATGCCCAATATCAGCCGGATGGCTATAACGTCGGTTGGAATTGTGGACGGGTTGGCGGGCAAGAGGTCTTTCATGCCCATTTGCATGTGATTCCCCGCTATGCCGATGAACCACTGGCTGGTAAGGGGATACGCTACTGGATTAAGCAGGAAGCCAATAAACGTAGTTCCAAAGTAGATTGATAGTCGCAACCTGGTTCAGAGCGACGTACGCTCGGTCTGCCAGCTTTTGATCTGTGTTTGTAGCCAGGACGCATCGGCCGGCTGTAAACGTGGTGGTGGGACGTTACCTGTATAGTCAATGCTTTCAGCATAGTAGGCACGGGTATACATCTCGGCAAAGACCGCCTGTAGGTCGAGGGGAATATCCTCAAATTGGGGACGCAGAGGAACGGCAATGGTTGGTAAATGATCGCGTAGGTCACAGTACCAGACTTCATAGGGTGTTGGTTGCAGACCCCGTTTTAATAAAATATAATAATCGCTTTTCCCGGCAACTTCTGGTGGCCTAACGCCAGCGCGTAAAAGGTCAATCTCGATCCAGTTCACATCCGTCCCGATCACCTTCTTGCGTTTCTCTTCAAAGGCTTGCCGACCTTGCGCCCCAGCCGTTTTATTAAAGGGCGAAAGCACTTCAATGATCGTGACGACTTCGCGACTACGTTTATCGCGAATTTCAAGATAGGCTTCTCGAATTTCGAGATCATACAGCGGTTCGACTAACGTCGGCGGCATGATCGGGCTGGCAACAGCTTGGCGTTCACCGACCGGTGTTCGTACCACATAGACATCGGGAATCATTGGCGCGCCCGGCGCTTCATCTGGTGTAACTAAATAAACATGCTGTTGAATGTCCACAAAAAAATTCGGCAGTACGCGCGGCGATAGATAGTCACTGATGGCGTTAATCAGGCGCACATGGACACTACTCCACACCGCCGCTTCTTCTAAAAATGGATCCATGCCGGGAAATGGTGAACGCATTTTCTCGTTTGCTCCCTCAGATAAGATTGGCTATGATGAGAGTATACCAGATTGCGCTGTAATTGTCTATGCTAACCAAAAAAAATCCTATAATGAGGTTCCTTATGCATCAACGACCAAAAATCGCTGCCATCTGCACCGTTGTCCACAAATATGCCCATGCGCAGCACTTTATCGACCGGTTTCTGGAGGGCTATGGGTGGGATGGTCGTCACCACTATCCGGCCATGGACCTGGTTTCGCTCTATGTCGATCAATTTCCAGAAAACGATCTAAGCCGTGAACGAGCGGCGCGCTTTCCCTCCCTGCAGATCTATCCCACCGTCGCCGATGCGTTGACACTAGGCACAGCCACATTGGCTGTCGATGGCGTGCTGCTTATCGGCGAGCATGGGAACTATGGCAAGAATGCGAAGGGGCAGCACCTCTACCCGCGCTATGAACTTTTCAAGCAGATCGTAGCCGTCTACCGCACCACGGGATGCAGCGCGCCCATCTTCAATGATAAACATCTCTCCTGGAAGTGGGCGTGGGCCAAAGAGATGTACGACATTGCCCAGACGATGGGTTTTGCCTTTATGGCTGGTTCGTCGCTGCCCGTCACCTGGCGTACACCGTCGGTGGAGATGCCGTTGGGCGCACAGATTCAGGAGGCGCTCTGTATAGGCTATGGTGGCGTGGACAGCTATGATTTTCACGCGCTGGAGACGCTGCAATGCATGGTCGAGCGGCGCGCGGGTGGTGAAAGTGGCGTAAAGTGGTTGCAAGCTTATCGCGGCGATGCGGTTTGGGAAGCGCATCACCAGGGCATGTGGTCACGCGAATTGTTTGAATGCGCCCTAAGCCGTAGCCACACCTTGACCCCGGCGCGAGCCGGCTTTAACCACATCTTTCCCACCCTGGACGAATTGCGTGAGCTAGTGAAAGAGCCGGTTGTCTATCAGTACGAACATGGGGATGGTCTCAAGTCTACCATGCTGCTACTCAATGGGTTGGTGCAAGACTTCAACTTTGCCGCGCACCTAGCAGATCAAGCCGAACCTTTTTCTACGCAGATGTACTTGCCTATGCCGCCGGCGCGTACCACTCTAGCCAACTTCTTCTCACCCCAGATCAACCATGTGGAAAAGATGTTTCTCACCGGCAAGGCTACCTACCCGGTTGAGCGCACGCTGTTGACAACCGGCTTGACGGCCGCCGGTGTCGAGAGTCTATATCAGGAGCAGCGACGCATTGAGACGCCCCATCTTGCCATCGCCTATCAACCAACGCCGGAATCGACCTTTTGGCGCGAAGCGCGATCGCATCTTACGCCACGTAACAAGCCAACGCCACCGTTGAGTCCAACCAGAAGTGAGGCGCGGCGCGCGGGTAACGCACCCCTGCGCGTAGCTGTACTTGCCACCACCTATCATTATCGCTCCCATGCCCAGCACTTCTGTGATCGACTCATGGTCGGCTATCCGGTGCATGGACGCTGGCATCGGCCCAACCTGGAGGTGGTTGCCCTTTACGTCGATCAACGGCCTAGCCATGATCAAAGCACCGACCGGACGCGTGAATTTGGCTTTACCCTTTACCCGACGATTGCCGAAACCTTGCGCTGTGGCGGGGATACCTTGGCGGTCGACGCGGTGCTGATCATGGCGGAACATGGCGACTATCCGTCCAATGAAAAGGGCCAGATCCTCTATCCGCGCTACGAATTTTTCAAGGAGTGTGTCAAAGTTTTTGAGGCAGATGGGCAAACTGTGCCCATCTACAATGACAAACACTTGTCCTACAGCTTCAGCAAAGCCCAAGAAATGGTAGGTGATGCGCACCGGTTAGGCTTCCCCTTCCTAGCCGGTTCCTCCTTGCCGGTGACTTGGCGCTTGCCCGATGTTGAACTGCCGCTGGGGTGCGTGATTGAAGATGCGCTTATGGTTGGGGTGGGTGGCTCTGATCCCATGGACTATCATGCGCTCGAAGCGATGCAGTGTATGGTCGAACGGCGTAAAGGGGGCGAGACCGGAGTGCGGGCTGTCCAGTTGCTAGAGGGTGACGCAGTCTGGAGCGTCGAGGAAGCAGGGCGTTGGTCAATGGAATTGCTCGAAGCGGCACTTGCACGCAGTGATACACCCTGTGGCCTGCCCGATGAGGATGGGCGCACCATTGATTTGATCCGCACCGGCCAATTGCAACAGCTGGTCAAGCAACCGGCTGCCTATCTGATCGAGTACAATGATGGTTTGTGTGCGACGTTGCTGATGCTAAACGGTGCGATCAAAGATTTTTGTTTTGCCGCGCGTCTGCAAGGTGAAAACCAGCCCGTGTCAACTCAATTCCTGTTGACGCCCGGCCCCAATGTCACCTACTCGGCCTGTCTGGTCGCCAAGATTGAAGAAATGATTGTGACTGGGCGCGCGCCCTACCCCGTCGAACGCACCTTGCTGGTCAGTGGGTTATTGGAAAGCTGCCTAACCTCCAAAATGCAAAATCAGCAACACCTGCTAACACCCCATCTGCTGGTCAATTATCAGGCCCCACCTATACCACAGCATGCGTCCATTCTGTAGGAAGTAGACGACAGACGATAGACGACAGACGACCGCGGTCGTCTGTCGTCCATCGTCTGCGTAACATAAGTTACTTACTCACCCAAACGGGTTCAGGGTTAATTTCGGGTTCGGGGCGCGAACCGGCGTCGGCACGGCCACTGCCTTCCAGGCGGCTAATGGCACGCACGGTCATATCATGGTCAACCAAAATCTGACAGGAAAGGCGCACGCCGCTGAGGCCACGTTCGGCCAATTTATCCTTTTCAGCTTGGGTCATGGTGGTGGGTTCGCCGGTGACAAATTCCACGCGACAGGTGGTGCAGCGACAGTTACCACCGCAAGCATGGAGTTGGTCAACACCCGCTTCATCAATCAGCGCAAGCACAAGCCGTTTCTCGGCAGGAACATCAAAATCGCCATAACCTTCGACTGTCAACTTTGCCATAACGGTTCTATCTCCTTTATTTATCAGGGGTGGGTTGGTAAACTGAGTTATCATCATGACCCAAAAAGAACGCAAAAAGTGTATTGATTATCACAATTTAGACCGCAATTTAGCGCTCAGCATCTAAATAGCCAAAATTTATTGCATCGAATTTTACGAATTTCTCGAATAGATAATTCGAGAAATTCAATGCAATAAATTAAAATAGCTATCGCTGATATTGACCGGCTTGTTGGCCATAGCCGGTCAATTCTACATAGCCAACCCCTTGTACTGCTTCCCCGTCAATGGTGCCGGCAATGGTTGCGGCGCCTTCCCAATAGACAAAGCTAACGTCCATTTCTTGGTCATCAATCAACGGCTCTACCGTCAGCGTCATTTTCAAACTGGGTAGATCGATACGCCAGCCAGAAGGGTAGCTGATCTGTGTACGTGGGCTGATCCACTGATCGAGTGCCGTCACGATGAGATCGCCGGCAGTAATACCCTGTTGGGTGCCATCGGTGGCGACATAGGTTCCTGTAAATTCAGGGATAACCCCACCATCCTTTGTACGCACCTGGGCAAACATCAACACCGCGCCATTCTCTAACTGAATGCTAAACCAATCCCAACCGACAGCATTGGCGCTGAGGGCGCTGGTGCCAAATTCATGATCCATCCAACTGAGGCCACTGACCTCTACCGTCTGGCCCTGGCTGGTCAGGTTGCCGGTCGTCTCGATCTGGACGAGGCTATAATAGTAACTAGCGTTTCCCGCTTCCGGCCCCTTTTGGCTCAGGCCGCGATTGCCGTGGAGCACTGGTGGCTGGCTCTCACGCAAGGTCAGGTCAAGCGTCATCACGCCATCTTCACCTTCGACGCTGGCGTGAAGTTGGCTCACGCCCGGCGCACTTTGCGTTACCGACCAGTCTTCCAACCAGACTGTATAAGTCGGTTCACCCGTGGCCCCGGCCAAGCCGCCAGCACCACGGCTAAAACGTTCAAAGCTCTGGTGACGGTTGGCTGCAGCATCCGTGAGCGCAAAGTGAGCCATATAGATTTGATTGGTTGCCAGATCAGACGAGCGCTCTGGTTGATCGGGGGTGAGCGCACTCCGAAAAAAGGTCAGTTGATAGCCATAGCGGTTGCCCGCGCTGTCGGTCAGGTTGCCGGTATAGTACCACCACTCGGTGCGATAGGCAGGGTGGGCACCATGATCGCGGGGAAAAATAAACTCCATAGGCGCCTCGACGCGAGCAAAGGCATCATCCGCCGGCCCACTTAGCGCGGCGACGACATTGGCACTGGCAAGGCGAGTTTGTGCCGGTGCAGAACAACCGCTGAGGATCATCCCAGTCACTAAAAACCACAGAAAATAAAACCGGACTTGTGCCATAAGGCGTAACCCCACGTAACGACAAATGCGTACTTGACTAAAATTTAACGTTGACTATGGAGCAGTATGGGTGAAGAGTTACTTTGAATCTGTCATCTGAAGTCCGGTTGGCTGCGTTGAGTTTTTAGTAGAGGTTTACAGCGAAAAAAGTGTCACCAACGTCTGTTCATCACCGTGGTTGCCGGCCTTCATGATAATCTGGTAGCGCTCGCCAGCGGCGCTCTGGCCAACGGTCAATGGCATCCCAGGCAGCAGTTCAGCCTGCACTTGGAGCATCTCCACCCCCAGTAACTTCAGGAGGTGGACAGAGGTGTCACCGCCAACCAGCAACAGCGTGCGCGGGCGACGGTGGCGAATCTGTTGACAAGCAACCGTCGCAAGTGTAGCCGCCCATTGACGGGCTAACTCTCCTTCTAATGGAGTGCCAACCGCCGGTTCTGGGAGATGCAGCGCCAGATCGCCCTGCGCTTCCAGTAATGTTGCGGCAAACGGCTGATCGGTTTGGCTGGGATCAATGGCGTAACAGGCCACCTTTGTCTGTCGGCGCAACTGTGCCAACTGACGATGGGCCATGATGCTACCGCTCCCCACTACTGCCAACATGGGATGATCAATCTGAACTGGCAACACCGGAAGGCGAGATGTGACTTCTCCTTGTTCGGCAATTAACTCCTCAACCGGCCCATCTGTCAACCCATCCATCAATTCTGTGGCAATGACACCGATCAAACCGGCGCTGCCACAAAAGAGCGCTTTGGGTAGCGCCAGACGGGTTGCACGGTAAAGCGTGACTAAATCGGTTTCTGTGACCGCATCGACGCTCAGCAGTTGGGCGCCCGCGTTGTAGTGTTGGAGTAAACGGTCAGCTAGGTGTTCAACCCCGCCACGCACGGTGGCTAAGTCTATGGCTGCGGTGGGTAACACCGCCTGTTGTTGGAGGAGGGAAGGGAAATGTTGTGGTTGGGCCGGCGCTTGCGCATAGACCAGGTAGCCATCCACCAGACCCCGGCTTTGGGCGGGAAAAGCCGGAGCAATGACGGCACACGGGCGCGCCGACGCAGATGATTGAGCCAGATCATCCCTCCATGACAACATGGCTGCCACTTCTGCCCCAATATTGCCACGCAGGGTGGAGTCAATCTTTTTGTACCAGATCGCGTCCGTTCTCCGTTTATCTGCGCGACCTAACGCACTACAGAGGCGACGGACACTTTCAGCAGCTTGGGTGGGCGTCAGGTAACGTGAATCGGAAGAGACAGAAATGGCGCCCGTCGGCAAAGCTTCCAGCGATGGTTGCAGTAAAATTGTCGCCGGCAGGCCGGCCTGTTTACAACGCGCTGCGCAATCGGCCGCGCCAGTGACATCATCAGCAAGAATATACAAGGTGGGTAGCGATTTCATGATTGATCTAAAGCAAATTTTGCAAAAATCGTAATTTTGTTGTAAGGTTCATGGTCTTGCAGCTTTCGCACAATTGTTGTTTATGTAAGAAAGGTCATTATGTCAAATTCATCCCGATGGATCATTTTCGCAAGCGTTGGCTTGGGAATGGTGCTCTTTCTCTTCCTCACCATGCCTTTTGCCGCATGGGCCGACCCAGCACCGACCCTGATTACGATCAGCCTGCAAGCGCAACCAACCAGTCGCCAGGATTTTCGCTTTCATGGCGATCTGGGCGATTTTAGTCTAGATCAAGCTATGCCAGATGATGGCGACAGCATTACGCAAACGCTCACCTTCACCGTAAGCCCAGGTGTCTATCAAATTACCGAAGAGACACCCATCACCTGGCATCTGAGTCAAATTGACTGTAGCCTAGCTGAACAGGCGCAAATTCAACTAGTGACAGGGACAGCAACGCTCACCGTGGAAGAAGGGCAGCAGATGCATTGTATCTTTGTCAACCAACGGGGGGTGACCATTCGCACCCGGAGTTACCATGATCATAACGGCGATCGCGCTCACACACTTGCCGAGAGTTATCAGAGTAACTGGACAATGACGCTCTATCGAAATCTCAATATTGTCATCGGTTCTCAGGTGACCAATCACTATGGCAAGGCCAATTTCAATTATCTGCTGCCCGGTGAATACACGCTTTGCCAACAGATTCAACAGAGTTGGAACAATAGCCAACCCGGTTTGGTTGATGCCGCGTATAGTACACCCTGTTATACCTTTACGCTCCAACCCGGTGAGCTGACAATCCTCTGGTTTGGCAATCAACAGAGTAGCGATCTCGTACCAGAATCAACACCAACGATCCCAAGAGCCATAACCATTGTCCAGGGTGCCGACGTAGCCGCAGATGACAGCGGCTATGATGAATGGGAATTTGTCGACAGTGATATGAATCAAGATGATCGGGGGCCGACAATTTTTATGCCGCTGGTTTTAACCCTGCTGCAAATAATTGACAGGCAAACCGAAGCTGTACTATAGTAGTGAGCATATTTTTCTACCCAAAAATGCTTATAAAACAGCAAGTCAGCTTATTCACGCCTATGTCTACTCATCTGCAACCTTGCCAACAGCCTACCTTTTTTTTCATTGGTGTAACTACCGGTCAATCCGCCGCACAGCGTATTTTTCCCCGTTGGATGGCGTTGCTGGGACGACCGGAAGTCTTCCTACAAGGCGTCGATTTTCGTATCCACGATGAGCCGGCGCGCTATTGTCAGTTGGTGGATCTCATCAAAAGCGATCCGTTAGCACTTGGGGGTCTCATTACCACCCATAAAATTGATCTATTAAACGCCGCCAGAGATCAATTTGACCAACTCGATCCCTATGCGCAGCTTTGTGATGAAGTCTCTTGCATCTCCAAGCGCGCCGGTGCGCTACATGGTCATGCCATCGATCCCGTGGCCGATGGTCGCGCCCTGGATGCCATCCTGGGCGCAGGCTACTTTGGCCGCACTGGGGGCGATCTGCTTTCGTTTGGCGCAGGTGGCGCGGCCGCGGCCCTAGCCCTCCATATTCTCACCAAGAACGCAGTCGCTGACCGTCCGGAGCACTTCACCTTGGTGGATCTGGATAGAACGCGCTTGGATCATGTGCGCAGCATGGTGGAAAAACTGCCGACAGTGATCCAGTTTCACTATCTCCAAAATGCTGATGCACACCATAATGATGAAGTATTGGCGCAACTGCCGCCGGGCAGTATCGTGATCAACGCCACAGGTATGGGCAAAGATCGCCCTGGTTCGCCCATTACCGATAGTGCGTGCTTTCCCCTACAGGGAGTTGCCTGGGAACTCAACTATCGGGGCGCGCTCGATTTTATGCATCAGGCGCTACGACAGCAGGTGGAGCAGAACTTGACCGTGGTCGATGGCTGGGTGGCGTTTTTACATGGCTGGACCGGGGTCATTGCCCAGGTGCTTGATGTCGAAATTACGCCGGCATTATTCCAACAGATGGCGGATGTCGCTACACAGTACCGGTAAGTTATTTCATCTCTGTCCCTTAATCGTACCCAAAGCGCGGCGCCACTACGGCAATCAAAATCAACGCAATCATGGCAAAGAAGGCAAATTCGAGCAGCACGCGTTGATTGAGATGATCTTGCAAGCCATGTTGGGCAATCCCCACGATAATATAAAAAATGAGCAGCAGTAGCAATCCGCCGGTCAAACTATTTAGCGTCCACCAGTAGTTAAGCGCCCAAGTCACCTGTCCTAAGATCATACCGGTAATCGCGCCATAGGTTAATACGTTGAGCGGACGGTCGGTGGTGCTGCGTAGCAATTCAATCGCCAATAGCGTCGCGGTCAGGGCAACCAGCGTGCCGGAAAGCAGGCTGCGTGTGCGGCTCTGGTAGACAAAAAGGAAAAGCACAAGCGCCGCGCCATAAGATAAAGCATCCAGCACAAGCCGTGAGCGCCGAAAGCCGGCTTGGCCACGTTCGACGGTGGTATATAAACTAAAGAGCGCCAGGATCATAAGCCCGCCACTTGCCAGCAACACCAGCACTTGCATCGGGCGCGTAGGGGCAAGGGGCAAGACATAGACGGCAATAATGGCAATCGCCATCGGCAAGGCCCAGAAAGGCCAAGCCCAACTTCGGCGCGCTTCACTCAGAAAGCGTGGGTGAACCTGAATAACACTCTCCACACCAGCCGCCGCGTAAAGCGCTAACCCAATGGCCGCTACCAACGTTTTTGTGAGCGCAATCGTGACCGGTGAACCCAGGGCACGCAGTGTGATTTGGGTGGTGGGTAGGCTATAAAGCTGGCTGATGCCCAATGCAAAGACAAATAACCAGGTGATCACACTGATACGGTCGCGATAATCAATGGCGGCGTTGGCGGCGCGTTTGGCAGCGATACTTTTGATGGTACGCGCGCGGCGAAGCTGCCAATCGACCGGTAAGAATTCTCGAATATTCATAAGATTCCACGATACATTTTCAAGTTGAACTCAGTTTCGGGTTTTCCAAAGAATATTTGTCCAAACCCTCGTGTTGCGTGATTCGTACTGCGTGTTTTCCATGAATCATGCGGTCAATCTGGGGGATTTTTTTGACTATCCTTAGCTGCTTAACAGCACACGCACGGCAACGGCATCTTCGCAGCGTAGCGCTTGTTCGGCCAGAGTGCGACAGGCCGCTTGCTGCGAGCGCCGCACCGCTTCTTTGACAAGCGGGATGGCGGGAGCCGGGGCGCTCAACTCCTGTAGTCCCAATCCCAGCAGCAAAGGAACGGCATCGGCGTCACCGGCGATTTCGCCACAGATCGAAACAGGAATCCCCGCCGCTAGGCCCGCTTGACAAGTCATCGCAATCAGCCGTAAGACGGCCGGGTGCAAGGGGTCGGCCAGCGCGGCGACGCTGCTGTTGGTGCGATCAGTCGCCAACGTGTATTGGGCCAGGTCATTGGTGCCAATACTGAAAAAATCGACCAGCGGTGCCAATTGTTCGGCCATCAACGCCGCCGATGGCACCTCGATCATCACGCCGATCTTGAGCATGGGCGCGCGTAAAGACTCCCCTGTGCTTTGTCGCTTGGCGACTTCCTCAACATTCACTTCGTCCAGCAAGGCGCGCACGGTGCGTACCTCTTCCACGGTGCTAATCATGGGTAGCATAAAACGCAAATCAACCGCGGCCCCCAGTGTATGGGCAACATGCCAGAGCGCCCGATATTGCGTGGTGATCAAGTCCGGCTTTGCCAACAACAGACGGGCACCGCGTAGCCCTAAAAATGGGTTCGCCTCATGGCTATGAATCAGATAAGGCATGGGCTTATCGCCACCGATATCAAAGGCGCGCACGGTGAGCTGCCGACCCTCCATCTGTCCCGCCAAATAGAGATAGGTGTCATATTGATCCGCAAAGGTGGGCGGATCAACCCGATTTTGAAATAGATACTCGGTGCGCAGTAGCCCCACACCATCGGCCCCATTGGCACGGATATGGGCGATATCCTCTGGACTATTGGCATTGGCCAACACCGGCACCCATTGCTGATCTTGGGTGTAAGCCAGTTCGTGGGCGTGTTCTGCCGCCAACGCACGGTCATCATCCTCAATTTGCCGCTTGGCTTGATAGGTGGTTAATTCGCTGGTGGTTGGTTCTACCAGCAGGTAGCCTACACTACCATCGATCACCAGCGTTTGATTAGGCAACAATTGGAGGATCGCGTCACCCACGGTGCAGATCATCGGAATCCCTAGGCTGCGCGCCAGGATCGCGGAGTGGGCGGTTGGCGTACTTTCCGCCAGCGCAATCCCTACAAGGTGGGCCAGGGGCAACTGGGTAATTTCGGAAAAGGTGATATCACGCGCGATCAAGATTGTGCCTGGCGTAATTTGTGCGATCTGTTGTTGTTCGTGCGAGGGCAACCCCAGTTCTTTGAGCAGACGTTGGCCGATATCCAAAATATCAACGGCGCGGCCGGCAAAATACTCATCGCCTAGATTGCGAAAGAGATCCGCCAGGTGGTGGATCACCGTGTGGGTGGCGTTGAGCGCCGGCAGATGATCTTTCAGGATCGCCTGTTGCATAGCGTGGAGCAAAGTCTGGTCCTGTAAGATAGCCCGTTGCGCGGTAAAAACCTCTGCAATTACGCTGTTTTCATGGGTTGCTTGGCTCGCCAATGCCTCGTCGACCGCTTGTTGCGCGGTCAAATAGTGTTGCCATTCCTGTTCCGGGCTGGTCACAGCCGCTTTGGATGACAACAGTGCCGTGAACTGCCAGGTTCGATAGATAAATGCATGTCCGATGCCGACACCGGGGGCGGCCGGCAATCCATGAAAAAGTTTAATCATTGGTCAGTTTAAGCGCTCAGTGTCGTTAAGAGTGAACATAGGGTGTGTAACGCAACCTGCGCATCGGGGCCTTCAGCCTGTAGCAGCAAGGTATGACCGTACCGCGCTTGTAGCTGCATCAGTTGGAGAATACTCTTGACATCAACCAGCGGAGATTCACGCGACAAATTTTGCGCACTAATGTTCGAGGCAAACTGACTGGCGGCCTGCACTACTTCTTTTCCCGTGCGCAAGTGTAGCCCTAATGGGTGGGTAATCGTAACTTCTGCAGAAAATGATTGAGTTGTCAATTTGTACTTATTTGCGCTGAACCTTTTGAATGTTGCCGGCAGCTTCGGCTGCGGCGTTGACTACCTGTAAAGAATGACAAAGACTCGCTTCCACGGCGGCGACAATCGCGCCTTCGACGAGGGGCGCATTGCTGATCATGCAACCTTCTTGCATGGCTGGCGGCAGTAGCTCCAGCGCCAGTTCAGCACTCATCACCGCGCTGCCGAGATCGACAAGCAGCAATACGCCGGCCGGTGACCAACAACGTTCGATGGCGGCGGCAATCTGAGTGGCGTCCGTACCCAAAAGACTTTCGCCGCTTTGCTCATCCATGAGGCCACCAACGACTTCAATCTGCACGGCTGGATCAGCCATCTGGTCGGCCACTTCCTTGACACCGCGCGCCAGTGTTTGGGAATGGGAAACCAAGACCAGGCTGACCATTGCCATTTATTCAACCCACCCCAACGTCCGTTCGACCGCTTTTTTCCATTGATGATAGCCGGCTTCCCGTTTGGCATCGTCAATCTGCGGCTGCCATTGGCGGTCGATCTGCCAGTTGTGGCGCAATGTGTCAAGATTATCCCAAAAACCAACTGCCAACCCAGCCGCATAGGCTGCGCCCAGGCTGGTCGTCTCGGCCACCTTGGGGCGGATCACCGTGACGCCCAGAATGTCTGCTTGTAGTTGCATCAGAAAATTGTTAGCGGTGGCGCCCCCATCGACCTTCAATTTTTGTAATGGCACGCCACTATCGGCATTCATGGCCTCCAGCACTTCGCGCGTTTGATAACAGATCGATTCCAGCGCCGCGCGCACAATATGGGCGCGATTGACATAGCGTGTCAGCCCCACGAGCACGCCCCGCGCATCACTGCGCCAGTGGGGAGCAAAGAGACCGCTAAAGGCCGGCACAAGGTAACAGCCACCACTGTCGGCCACGCTTTGGGCAATCTCTTCCGTCTCGGCGGCATTGGTGATCAACTGTAGATTGTCACGCAACCATTGCACGGTGGCTCCTGCCATCGCAATCGAGCCTTCCAGGGCAAAAATCGGTGGCTGTTCGCCAAATTGGTAACAGACTGTGGTCAGAAGACCATTGTGGCTACGCACAATTTCGGTGCCTGTATTCAATAACATAAAACAGCCGGTGCCATAGGTGTTTTTCGCTTCGCCTGGGTTGAAACAGGTCTGTCCCACGGTGGCCGCCTGTTGATCGCCCAAAGCGCCACAGACGGGCACTTCACCGCGGAAGGGACCGCTCTTGGTGGTTTTGCCATAAAAGCGTGCATCACTGCTGGGGCGAATTTCTGGTAGCAACGTTCGCGGCACACCGATAATCGCCAGCAACTCGTCATCCCAGTCGAGCGTCTCCAGGTTCATCAACATGGTGCGGCTGGCGTTGGTCGGGTCGGTGATGTGCTGGCCGCCGGTCAATTGCCAGATAAGCCAGGTATCAATGGTGCCAAAGAGCAGCTCACCCGCGGCGGCCCGCGCCTGCGCCCCAGGGACATGATCCAGAATCCAGCGAATTTTGGGGCCGGCAAAGTAGGTGGCAATGGGCAGGCCGGTCTTGTAATAGATCTGTTCCGCATGGCCGGCTGCTTCCAACGCTTTACAGATGCGGTCGGTGCGTGTATCTTGCCAGACAATCGCGTTATAGATAGGTTTGCCGCTCTGCTTGTCCCAGAGCAAGGTCGTTTCACGCTGGTTGGTAATCCCAATCGCTGCAATATCAGCCGCCGTGGCGCCAGTTTTGGCCAGCGTTGCCCCGACAACCTGGCGCGTGCGTTCCCAAATTTCATCCGCGTTATGTTCCACCCAGCCACTCTGCGGGAAGATCTGCGCATGCGCGCGCTGGTCATAGGCGACAATAGCACCCGCCTTATCAAACAAGATAAAACGCGTACTCGTTGTCCCTGAATCAATGGCCCCAATGTACTTTGTCATAGCCTATGATGCTTTCACTAAAGTCAGGTGTCCCTACGGGACAGGGAATGCGCCCCTACTGTCTTACTGACCACTGTCTTCCTGTCTTCTTGTCTTCCTCTCCCCAACTCTCCTGCGCCGCCAAAATAAGATAATAGGCGCTGGTGGCACCGGGGTCTTGATGGCCGATCGCGCGGGGGCCTAGATAGCTGGCGCGCCCTTTGCTGGCCTGGAGCATAATCGTATGGTGCATTCCAGCTTCAGCCGCTTGCAGCGCTTCCGCCAATGCTTGCTGCATATCCTGACCGGTTGCGGCGGCATTTTCCAACGCTTCCACCGCGGGGGCCAGGGTGTCGATCATGGTTTTCTCATCGCGTACAGCTTTACCGCGCTGTTGCACACCTTCCAGACCGCTGCGAAACATTTGCGCAAGTTGTGTAAGGGTGACGGCGCTGATGTTGCTATTTAAATCCTTGGCGGCACGTAAGAAAAAGGCACCATACAAAGGGCCGGCGGCTCCCCCCACACTACTGATCAGCGTCATCGCGACATTGCGCATCAGTGCGCTGACATTCTGATAGGTGTTCCCTTCTTCCAAAAGACGGGCACACACTTTCTCCATACCGCGCGCCATATTCGCGCCATGATCAGCATCACCAATCGCGGCGTCTAATTCCGACAGATAAGCTTCTTTTGCGTCGATATAGGTGCCATAGCGTTGCAGCCATTGCACAAACTCTTGTAGCGTAATTTCCTGGCTCATGACTTCCTCAACAAAAAATAATCACACTCACCTACCACCACAAGGCCGGCGTGCGTACGGGTGCATCCCACAGGGCGAGTAACTCGGCATCCAGTCGCATAAGCGTTAGAATGCAACCCGCCATATCCAGGCTGGTGATGTAGTTGCCAACCAACGAGCGCTGTACATGAATTGAGTGACCCTCTAACAAGTGGTAGAGATGGCGATAAACAATGAAAAGCTCATGTTGAGGCGTGCCGCCCAGCCCACTGACCAAGGCAAGCACTTGGTCACCAGCCTGTAGCTTTAGCTCATAGAGAATCGGGGCGACAAGCA
>Ga0163153_10002502_pt1 | contig 26530 bp, 27 predicted proteins | sample OliLakLV19MP6IB1_FD_148629 | JGI IMG/M metagenome (GOLD analysis project Ga0163153, IMG submission 148629) | Freshwater microbial mat bacterial communities from Lake Vanda, McMurdo Dry Valleys, Antarctica - Oligotrophic Lake LV.19.MP6.IB-1 | ecosystem: Environmental > Aquatic > Freshwater >...
GCCAATAGGGTCGGACCTGCGCAAGTTATTGTAAAGTGAAGAATACTACGTCCATATCAGACGATTTCCGATCGTTAGAAGCCCCATTTCAGGTTAGTTTTGGGCTATCTAGATGAAGGTGCTCCACTTATGCCCAGAGCCAATCGATTCTATGTTCCTGGTGCCGTATGGCACATTACCCGCCGGTGTCATGGCAGGCAGTTTCTACTTAAGTTTGAACGCAACCGCTTACGCTGGAAATACCGGTTGTTCGAGGCAGTAGGGTCTGAAGCGTTCGTTATGCAATTTAAATGCGTATTCCGGCGAATGTGAACACCGATTCCGGTTTATTCTGAACAGCTGATTTCTCAACGCATCACGCATTGTGTTTTTAACTCAGGTGTTCATATTGCGTCAACTGCTATCAGTATTTTCCGCATCGATTCTCCTTTAAGTTGAAGCCGGTGTGCGTTGTGCATCAGCCGGTCCAGAATGGCATCGGCCAGGGTGTTATCGCCGATGCTGGCATACCATTCATCGGTGGGTAGCTGACTGATCACCACCGTAGATGTGTGACCATGGCGATCATCCATGATCTCCATCAGATCGTTCCGGTGAGCCGGTTTGAGTGGTTCCAGTCCCCAGCCATCGATGATCATCATCTGGATCCTGGCCAGTTGCTTAAGCTTTTTGTAATAAGTGCCGTCGGCTTTGGCCTGGGTCAGTTCCAGCAACAGGCGTGAGACCCGGAAGTAGCGAGCGCTGTAACCCAGCAGGCAGGCATTGTGTCCCAGTGCGCAGGCCAGATAGGTTTTGCCACTACCGCAGGGGCCCGTCATCAACAGATTCTGAGCCCGGTTGATCCAGTCACCGGACGCCAGTTGAGCGATTTGGGATTGTTTTATGTTTCTTGGATGTTGATAGTCGATCTCAGTCACGCTGGCACGCAGCCGGAAGTAAGCCTGGCGGATAAAACGCTCCTGCCGGCGTTGTTCACGGGTCATACATTCGTGCTCGACCAGCAGGGTAAGCCTTTCAACAAAGGGCAGACCTTCGTAAGTGCCAACCTGTTCCAGCTGGGTTTGCAGAGCGGTGGCCATGCCACCGAGTTTAAGTTGGCGCAACTGCGTCATGGTTTGTGCTGTCATGGTATTTTCTCCTAATGGTAGTTGTGCGGTCCGCGGATGTTTTCATGCTGCTGCGGCAGTCCAGCCTGCAGCTCCAGCTGCTCCGGTAAGCGGTCACGGTTGCTTTTGAGGATCGACTTGATCTGTTGCAGTCGCATCAGGCTGGCGCCATTGGCGATCCGGCAAGCGGCATCCAGCCGCTGAGCCGGGTACTGACGGCTGAGATTCAACAGGCCCAGGCAGACCCGGTAGGCCTGCTCCGGATGGGCTTTGGATTGGAGCTGTCTATCGACCCACCTGAGCACCTCTGGACCGACATCGCGAGCCCAGCTTTTCAGGCGCTCCGGCGTCCATTGCATGTGTTTGCGATGCCGGGTAGGCATGTGAGCCGCCACCGTCGTTATGCCCGGTTGGTAGCTGCGAGCATGACTGGCCACCACTTGCTGGCGGAAGTAAATCGTTGCCAGGGACTCACCGGCGTGTAGTTCCAGCTTCTCACCCACGTACTGATGTGGTACCGAGTAATGATGCAGCCGGTACTCAACGTGATAGTCGATATTGACCTTGACCGGTTTGATATGGGTATACCGGTACGGATACCGCGGAAGTGGCTGGAGTGCCGGTTTGTCCAACTGCTCGAAGGCCTGCTGCCGGTTGCCAGGCAACTGCTTGAAGGGCTTTTGGTTCAGCTCTTCAAGCAACAGGCGGATACACTGGTTCAGTTCGGCCAATGAGAAGAAGCTGTGATGGCGCAGACGTGCCAGTATCCAGCGTTCAACGATCTGTACTGCTACTTCAGCTTTGGCCTTATCCTTCGGTTTATAGGGCCGCGCAGGTACCACAGCAACCTGGTAATGCTCAGCCCATTGCTGATAACTGGGGTTGAGGTCCGGATCATAACGGCAGGCCCGGCTGACCCCACTGCGTAAATTATCTGGCACCACCATCGTCGTACAACCACCAAAGTAATCGAACATCCGCACATGGCTGCCCAACCAGTCAGGCAGTTGTTGACTATGGGTTGCTTCGGCAAAGGTCTTGTTGGAGGCCCCCAGCACCGCTAAGAATATCTCGGCTTCACGGATCTCTCCGTTAGCGGCATTGATGATGGGCACCGTCTGGCCGCAGTAATCCACAAAGCACTTCTCGCCCGCCTTATGGCTTTGGCGCATGGAACGCTTCTGCAGACCCCGCCAGTGGCGATAGCGGTCACAGAACTGGGAGTAACTGTGGCAACGGTTGGGGTATTGCTGGGTGTACTCCTCCCACAGCAATAACTGGGTCATGCCCTTGCGCTTGAGCTCCTGGTGAATGACCGGCCAATCCGGAATCTGGAAACGGGAAGAGGCACCGGTATCGGCATCGGGATAAAACAGCCGTGCCAGTTGCGCATCGTTCAAGTCGTCCGGCAGCGGCCAGCCCAACTCCAGTTCAGCGGCCTGGCTCAGCAGCTTCTGGATGGAACCGATACTGACCTTGGTGCTGGCATTGATCTGCCGGATGGACAGACCGCCGGCCAGTCGCAGTCGTAAAATATCTCTGATTTTTCGCATTGTGATCCTCTGTCTTGCCATGGTCTCTTCCCAAAAAGCGAAAGAGGGTAGCAAATAAGTGATAAAACAATGCGTTGAGATGGCTTCTGGTTCAATTTGAACAGTGATTCCGGGATAGTGAACACCGATTCCGGAAAAATCGGAAAAGTGTTCAAATTGAACCAGAATCGCTGTTCACGTTAAACCGGAATCACTGTTCAGATTGAACCAGAATCAGTGTTCAGATTGGGCTGGAATATGCATAAAGCCCAATTGGGCAGCAGGGCGTTGTACCGAACAATTGAGGGTGGTTCAGGGAAGGTCTATAAAATTCAGGACGGTGCGAACTTAAAACCGTATTTATAATGTCGAAATTACGGTTCTAAGCAGAAAAATGAGCTGATTAATGAGTTAATATCGTGTAAAAACAGAATATTACGCAGGTCCGACCCTTACTAGCCTCTGATTAATGAGTTAATATCGTGTAAAAACAGAATATTACGCAGGTCCGACCCTTACTAGCCTTACTAGTACCAGCTTACTAGATTTATCAACGGAATGAGACTTCCAATAAGGCGAGGTTGGTCGCTGGTTATTGCTGGGACTGGAAGGGAAAGAAGGATCCGGCTGAAGAAGACATCAAAATCCCTGAATATGACTTTGCCATGCGTTGGAATCTGGGCTCAGACGGAGGTTTGTGGATTGTTTCACCAAACTCGGTATCTGAGGTGGGGTGTATACATACCAGTCAAGGTCTTGAGTTGGATTACATCGGCGCAATCATAGGCATGGACTTCGTTGTCAGGGATGGAGTTGTAGTTACCAATGCTTTGAGGCGGTCATCACAAGACCGATCTATGCACGGTTATAAAAAATTGTTTGCGGATAATCCGGAAAAAGCACTCAAGCTTGCCGACCGTATCATCAAAAACACCTATCGCACACTTATGACTCGAGGCCAGAAGGCTTGTTATGTTTTTTGCGTTGACGAGGAGACCAATGAGTATTTCCAAGGGTTTGCCGATAGATCAGCCCTCGGATTTAGTGAGTTCGAAGAATTAAGGAAAGTGGCAGAAAACGCAGGTAAATACCAAATCTAGAGCTGGCTCAAATCATCAATTAGCCAAAAAAATCAGCTGAAACGATTTATAAACCTGCGCTTGTCGGGATAAGGAAACACATCTGCCTGACCGCCTTCGATAATAGTCTGGCGGGTCTTCCGCCAGTAATCGGATGTGACCAGGTCCTGGTGCCAGCGCAGAAAGGTTTTGCGTGCCTTGGGATTGGGGAAGAAAAACGATCCAAAGGTTTCGGGGAACACATCGTGCTCTTCGATGGAATACCAGGGCTCTGAGCTCATTTCATCCAGTATACCGCCCGGGGCTGGGGGTATACGGCGGAAATGGCAGTCGGTCATATAGTCGATTTCATCGTAATCGTAAAATATCACGCGGCGGTGGCGGGTCACGCCAAAGTTCTTCTGCATCATGTCGCCAGGAAAAATATTGGCGCCGGCGAGATCACGTATGGCCTGGCCGAAGTCTTTGATGGCCAGGTTCTGGAGTTTCTCACTGGCCTGGGCCAGGTAGTCGTTCAGAGGCGTCATGCGCCGCTCGATGTACACGTGTTTGACCACCAGATGCTTGTCATCCGTTTCAATGCACGACTTGGCCAGGCGTTGGAGTTCAGCCATCAATTCCGCATCGATTCGATCCAGTGGCAAAGCCACGTTGGAGTATTCCAGCGTATCGGCCATGCGGCCCACGCGATCATGGAATTTCACCAGCAGATATTTTTCACGTACCTGGCTGCGGGTCATTTTCTTGGGTGGGTCAAAGCGGTCGCGAATGATCTTGAACACAAAAGGAAAAGACGGCAGTGTAAACACCAGCATCACCGTGCCACGTATACCCGATGCGATCACAAAGTTGTCGCGTGAATGCGCCAGGTGATGATGGAGTTCCCGGTAAAACATGGTTTTGGCCTGCTTTTGCAGGCCCAGCATGGCGTACAGGTCCACTCGCGACTTCAGCGGCATAATAGCCAGCAGAAACGCCACGTAGGCCGAGGGAATTTCCATGTCGACCATGAAATAGGCGCGCGAAAAACTGAACAGAACGGAAACATCCCGAGCTTTCGTCAACAGACAATCCACGAACAGACGGCCATCATCATCCTGCAACAAGGGAATGATCAGTGGCTGAAGCTCATAGCCATTCACCTGCCGCGCTACGATGTAGGCGGCCTTGTTTCTATAGAACAGCGAGGCCAGCATCTGCAGCTGGTAGTTTGGTTGTGCTTTCCAGTCCTTGCCGCGGGATTGCAGCAACGTAGTTTCCAGACGGCGGACATCGCGGCGCAGATGCTGAAAGTTATTGCTCAGGCCATGGCTGGTCAGCATTTCCAACAAACAACGGCGCAGGCCATCCGCTTGCGGGTAATAGGAGCGATAGGTCTTGCCGAGGCCTTCAAGATGTTCGGTATTGATGGTTGGGCGCCAGAAAATATAGTCGTTGCGATAATAGCGCCGGTGCAGCACGCGGCAAGCCACCGAGTTATAGAAGGTCTCCGCACACTCCGGCTGTTTGTGGTCCAGCAGCAAAGAAATAAAGCTCAGTTTGATCATGGGCCACAGGCTTTCGTTGCTGCGTGCGGCTGGGTAGAGCGTGTTGAGCCGCTCTACGGTTTCATTCACGCGCCGGTCATAGCCCTTGATACGTTCGGCCTGGTCCAGCCTGCCACTGGCCCAGTCAGCACGCTCAAAATGCAGGCGGGCATCAGCGCTGCGTTGCCGAAAGCGCTGGTAATGCAGGTCGAAGCCTTCGCGTATGACCTGGGCTACACCGTCGACTACGCCCATAAGTTACTGCTTTGCATCACTTGGGGTTGCGGTTGATGGCGGCAGTTTCGGTCAGCAAACCGATGGATGCCGCGCTGACGGCGGTGCGGAACTGTTGTAACGGGCCGCTGAGGAAAGCATTCAGCTCAGCGACTGCAGAATCAAGCTCGCTTTGTGCCAGTTCCACAAAGGCTGCCGAGGCCGGAGTGGCCGCATCCAGCGAGCTGCCAATGTAGTACTGGGCAGAACTGATGCGGCTACTCACCTTGTCGTCGTCATACACGTGGCCAGTAGTTTCCGGTAACACCCTAAAGAGCAGTTCAAGCTCCTTCAATTGATCTTGTAAATCGGCAGCTTTATCTTGCAGGGTCGTGACCCCATCATCGATGCTGGCCTGCTTGGCAATCAAGCTGCTCAGGGTCTCGATATCCTTGCGCACACTTACGATACGCTCTACTGCGCTGACTACGGTTTCCTGCATCCCTTGCAATGCGATCAGGCTCCGGTAGTTGGACTCGCGCGCAGCCTGGTTGATGCCCGGGCGGGGGTCGGCCAGCACGCTGACATCGGTTGCGCTTTCGTCTTTGCCTGCGCTCCCGCCATTGCTATTGCCTGGGTCTTGAGCCAAAGCCAGAGTGATGCGGTAATTTCCGGGTGTTACTTCCGCTCCGGTTGGCAAGTCGGCATCCGGCTCTGGTGGTTTAGCTGTCGGCATGGGCCGCACACCATTGCTTCTCAGGTCCCAGTTCAGGCGATTGATGCCCTGTTGAACCGGGCGTTTGAACTGGCGCACGACCTTACCGCTGGCATCGGTCACAGTGACCTGTACCTTGGGGGTCTGGTCTTTTTTACTATCCCTTTCTTCCTTACCACTGGCTTCTGCACGCATAGCCTGTTTACGGGCTTTTTCCATTTCTTCCTGTGGATGTGGCAGGTCCTTGCCACTGGCAACAAAAGTCAGCAAAACGCCATAGTCTTCATTGGGAGCACGGAATTCACCGGAACCAGTAAAGCGTGTGGAAGGGGTCGCCAGCGCGACATACTGCTGGCCGGGGGTAGCTGACAGAATCTGCAGGCGTTGTTCAAGCACATCGTTGTTCAAGCCACGCAGCGCACTGTAGTCGTGAATCACGAAAATCGAGCGGCCATGTGTACCCAGCACCAGGTCATTCTCGCGTTTCTGGATGGCCATATCCATCACCGAAACGGTAGGAACGCCGGCGGTGAACTTGGCCCAGCTTTTACCCGCATCGGTGGAAACAAACAACCCGAATTCGGTGCCCAGGAACAACAGATTGGGGTCTTCGTGATCCTGTAGCACCGACAGGGCATAACCTTTGACGTCTTCGGTGATCAGGCTGGTCCAATTGGCGCCGTAGTTGTCCACGCGATAAACATGGGGCGCATATCGGAACGGCGGTGGTCATCTAGTACCACGAAGGCCGTGCCTGCCTCATGTGGCGAAGGCGCAATCATAGGTACCCAGGCGCCGGAATTCACCCCCTTGGCTTTACCATCGATGCGGTTCCAGTTCTCGCCGCCATCAAGGCTGACATGTACCCGGCCATCATCGGTGCCTACCCACAGCAAGCCCTGTTCCAACGGGCTGGTGGCAACGGCCACAATCGTTGTGTAGTTTTCCGCCGCAGTAACATCCAGGGTCAGGCCACCACTGTTGCGAAAAGTCTGGAATTCCGGGTTGTTAGAGGTGAGGTCCGGGCTGATGACCGTCCAGGAATTACCGCGATCGGTGGATTTGTGCAGGAACTGGCTGCCGTAATAAATGGTGGCGGCGTCAAACGGATCCTGCGCCAGGCCGGCATTCCAATTGAAACGCAGATCGGCATTGACGGGTTGTGGATCGGGGCGAATCAGCCGTTGCTCGCCGGTGTCCAGATTCCAGCGAGTCAGATTACCGCCCTGCGACATGGCATAACCCTGGCGGGAGTTTTCCGGGTCGGGCAGTGCATCAAAACCATCGCCAAAACCTATGTCGTACCAATGCAGGTTGCGAATGCCACCAGTCTCCCACACCTCGGCAGGACCGCGCCAGGAACCGTTGTCCTGCAAGCCGCCATAGATGTTGTAGGGCAGGTCGTTGTCCACCGCGATGTGATAGAACTGCGACAGCGGCAGGTTGCGCACGAAGCGCCAGGTGGCGCCGCGATCATGGGAAATGCCGATGCCGCCATCATTACCAATGACCAGGTGTTTCGGGTCATCCGGGTTGATCCAGAATGCATGGTTGTCAATGTGGATGAAGTTACCGGCGGCGCAACAGACCACTACCGGATTGTTCTCAAAACTCTTGCCGCCGTCGATGGAAACCGCCAGATTTTCAAAAATGTTGTAAACCCGATCGGCATTTTCCGGGTCGGCGGCGATTTCGGTGTAATAGAAAGGCCGGCTCATGATGTCGTAGCTTTCGTTTACACGGGTCCAGCTTACGCCGCCATCTTCCGAGCGCACCAAGGCGCTTTTCTCGGCTTCTACCAGTGCATAGACGCGGCCAGCTTCAGCAGCCGAGGGCGCCACCGTTATGCGGCCGAGTTCGCCTGCGGGCAAGCCGTCGTCTTCGGTCTTACGCGTCCAGTCCTTGCCACCATTCCAGGAAATGTACATGCCGGAGCCGGGGCCGCCGGACTTAAAGAAATACGGCCAGCGGCGGAATTGCCAAAGGCTGGCATAGACCTTTTCCAGGTTGAAGGGATCCAGCTTGACATCCGTGCCACCAGTTTTCTCGTCGGTATAAAGAATGCGTTCCCAACTGGCGCCGCCGTTTGAGGTCTTGTAAATACCGCGTTCGGTGTTTTCACCCCACAAATTGCCCATGGCAGCAGCGTAGGCCACGTTTGGATTATTCGGGTGCAGGGCGATACGGTTGATGCGTTCGCTGGCTGCCAAGCCCACCTGTTGCCAACTGCGGCCGCCATCGACCGATTTGAACATGCCGGCACCAATGGAGGTTGAGTTGCGCACATTGCCCTCACCAGTGCCCACCCAGATGATGTCCGGATTCTGCTGGTTGATGGCGACCGCGCCGATTGAAGCGACCGGTTGATCATCGAAAACCGGCGTCCAGGTCAGGCCACCGTTGGGTGAAATCCACACACCACCGGTAGCCGCTCCGATCACCATGTGCTTGGAGTTGGAGCGCACCACGTCTATCGAGGTAATACGACCACTGACGGCTGCCGGACCTATGCTACGAGCCTTAAGCCCCTGCAGCAGTTCAGCATCGAGTCCGGCTTGGGCCGATCCTGAAACTAACAGAAACGTCAGCATAATGGGCCGGCAAGTCATTCGAATTGTGTTGGCAAAACTCATGCATGGCTCCGGAATTGTGTCTGGACGCGCTAGGTTCCTTACTGGCAAGCGTAAAGTCAACCGCAGCATTCATGGTGTGTTCATGCTCGGGATGTAGTCTCCGGTCTTTTACTGTCGACTGATTCAGCTATAATCAGCTCAGTTTCTCAACCTGTTTTCCCGGGAGTTATTTAAAGTGAAAAGAAGCGTTTTTATTCTGGCAGCCTGTCTGTCGCTCAACATTGCGGTGGCGCAAGACGCCGCTGAAGAAGATTACACCGTGGTTTTGCCGGAAGCAGCGCAAGCTTGTGTGCTGCCGGCATCACCTGATTCAATCCCTCCGGAAGCGACCTATGATCAATTGGTTGCTGCCAAGGGGCAGGTGGCCGAATTCCAGGCGGGTGTTGGCGTATATCGCGAATGCATGCAGGCCGCCGAGGATAGTACGGGTGATGCTCTGACGCCAGGTAACAAGCAGGCCCTGGTTGCCTCGTATAATTACTCAGTGGATATGGAAGAACGTGTGGCGCAGCGTTTCAATGATGCCATTCGCTCTTATAAAGAACGCAATCCAACAGAGTAAGCCTTTTATGATCACCAGGGCAGTAATCACTGCCCTGGTTCTCAGTGTTTTACTCTCCGGCTGTTTGTTAACCCGTCTGTATGCTTTTAAACAGCAATTCTGTGATTATCACAGCAATTTTTCTTTCTCCACCCAGGATGAATTCCGCATAACGCTCAGCCATCCACTGTTGCGGGATAAAGATGTGATCTGGTTGGCTGGTGCAGAACCCAGCCAGGTGCAAGCAGAAGATCAACAAAAGCGTATGCAATGGGTGGTGGATAAAGTGCTGTCGGCAGAATCCGTAGCAGATCCAGCATTCGATCAGTTAATCATTGCTATGGATTTTGTGGCAGATGACGACGACTTCCTGTTGCAGGAACTGGTGATGGACCAACGCTTTGTTTACGTAGTGTCGCCGGCCCTGATGGACCGGCACGCGGACAACGTATGCCATTCCAGTTGGCTGGTGTTGGGCCGCAGTGGCGAAATCGATCTGAGCGATGCTGACCTTTCTAACCAGCCGAATCGGCAGGAGGTCATGGACTACCTGGGTCAGCCCACCGCTGCCACCGATTCAGGCCCGGATCAAAGTCCCAGTATGTTGTTTGAATACCGTTTACGTGGCAACAACAGCAAGGGCCGACAGTACAGCTTTGAGTTCTGGCACGACGCCAAAAGCGGGGAACTTCTGCGCAGCACGACAACCTCGATTCGCTTCAGTTCCACCACCGACTTTGTAAAAAAGAAAACCTGGATTCAGGTCAAGTAGTCTCATGTTTGTGAGCCACTGCCGGTTGAATTTGTGCTGTGATACCCTCAAATTAGTCCCCGTCGACCTCAAACAGGAGAGTCGACCTCAAACAGGAGATTTATCACTCATGAACCGTAAACTTAGCTCGTTGGTATTCGTCCTTGCAATGATGGCTAGCAGCTCCGGATTCGCAACCGGACTGGCCACCTGTGACTCTGGCCCCGAAGAAAACTGGAAACCGAGTACTGAATTGCAAGCCATGTTGGAGGCGAAAGGCTGGACAGTGCGGCGCATCAAAGTGGATGCTGGCTGCTATGAAGTCTATGCGGTGGATGAAAATGGCAAAAAGGTAGAAGCCTATTTTCACCCACTGACGCTGGAACCCGTTCCGCTGGATAGCGAAAAAGCCAACTAGAGTAATGCAAGTAAAGTAGCGCCAGCAAAGTGCATTCTGGCAAGGTAACGCGGGCCAGCAGAGTTCTGATTTGGGACCTGCTGGTCCGTTGCTTTCACTGGAGCCTGGTTGTGGGTTTCTTCGCCGCCTATTTCACCCGGCATAATCCCGGACCTTGGCATGAATGGATAGGCTATGCCGTGCTTACGCTGTTGCCGATTCGCTTGCTGTGGGGATTTGTCGGGTCCAGGTACGCCCGCTTTGCCCAGTTTGTTCGCAGCCCAACCCATACTCTGGCCTATAGCAAACTGCTGCTGGCCGGCAGACAGCCACGATATTTGGGGCACAACCCGCTCGGTGGATGGATGGTGCTGGCACTGATCGGCAGTGTGCTGGCCACCTGTATAACCGGTTGGCTCTATACCACTGACTATTTTTGGGGGCTGGAGTGGATGGAAGAGCTGCATGATGGTTTTACCTGGCTCAGCCTGATGCTGGTTGGGCTGCACATAACCGGAGTCATACATGCCTCCCGCCACGGCAAAGAAAACCTGCCTGCTGCCATGGTGCACGGCCGCAAGCGAGCCGCCAGCGGCAACGATGTTGATTAACCCGATCTGATGGTCTTAAGGCCGGTACTTCGAATAGATTTTTGGGCAGGGTGTTCCGGCTTTCGTATTTGCGTAAACTGAGCGCCACTTTTTCTTGCCCGGAAAGCTCATGCTCACACTTCAACGCGCCCTGATCCTGTTGTCTTTTGTGCTTCTGACGGCCTGCGAATTGCAGGCTGGAACCGAAGACAAATACCCACTGGCTGCCATGCCATTGCGCTCCATTGGCCCGGCATTGACCTCGGGACGCATTGCGGATTTCGCCTTTCATCCCGGTAAGCCCGCCACTTATTACGTGGCAGTGGCCAGCGGCGGTGTGTGGAAAACCAGCAACAATGGCATAAGCTGGGAGCATGTTTTCAAGAATGAGGCTTCCTATTCCACTGGTGTAGTGGTGTTGCAGCCTTCTAATCCCGAGGTGGTGTGGGCAGGCAGCGGCGAGAACAACGCGCAACGCAGCGTGGGCTTTGGTGACGGTGTCTATCGTTCGCTGGATGGCGGGAAAAGCTGGCAGAACCTCGGGCTGAAAGAGTCGGGGCATATTTCCATGATCCGCTTCGATCCGCGTGATAACGATACCGTCTACGTGGCGGCATAGGGCCCCTTGTGGAATTCCGGCGGTGATCGGGGTTTGTACAAGAGCACCGATGCCGGTGCCAATTGGAAAGCCGTGTTGACGGTGAACCCGGATACCGGTGTTAACGAGTTTGTCATCCACCCGGATCAGCCGGATAGCATCGTTGCCAGTACCTATCAGCGGCGGCGCCATGCGTGGACGCTGATCAACGGTGGGCCGGGCAGTGGCATTCATAAATCCATCGATGGTGGCAAAACCTGGCGCGAGATCAGCAACGGTCTGCCCGAAGGTGAAATGGGCCGCATAGGCCTGGCAGCAGCACCTTCAAAACCTTCGGTGCTTTACGCCATTGTGGAGGCCAGTGCTGATGAGCAAGGTGTTTATCGCAGTGAGGATTTTGGCGAGCACTGGGTCAAGCAATCCTCCCGCATGACCAGCAGCCCGCAATACTACAACGAGCTGTTCGTCGATCCGCATGACGCCGATCGGGTTTATTCCGTCGATACTTTTACCCATGTTTCTGAGGATGGTGGTAAAACCTGGACCAAGTTGTCGTTCACCAACTGCCATGTGGATGACCATGCTCTGTGGATAGACCCGGCCAATACCGAGCACCTGTTCATCGTTGGTGACGGTGGTATTTTTGAAAGCTTTGATCGCGGCCAAATGTGGCGGCATGTCACCAATCTGCCGGTCGTGCAGTTCTATCGGGCCACGCCGGATAATGCGCAGCCTTTCTACAATGTCTGTGGTGGCACCCAGGATAATCAGACCCTTTGCGGCCCCAGTCAAAACACCTATACCGATGGCATCAGCAACGCCGATTGGTGGATTGCGCAGTTCGGCGATGGCTCCAAGGCCCGCATCGACCCCACCGATGCCAATGTGGTTTATGCCCAGTACCAGCACGGTGGCCTGGTGCGTATGGACAAGCTCAGCGGCGAGCGTTTATCCATCACACCGCAGCCAGGAGCGGGTGAGAACGACTACAAGTGGAACTGGAACTCGCCGTTGATCATATCTCCACATGATCACAAGCGGCTGTATTTTGGTTCAGAAAAACTGTTCCGATCGGATGATCGCGGCGAAAGCTGGAGAGCGGTCAGCCCCGACCTCAGCCGCTAGATTGATCGCAACGAGTTGGAAGTGATGGGCCGGGTGTGGAGCGTCGACGCCATTGCCAAGAATGCCTCGACATCGATTTACGGAGCGATGGTTGCACTGGACGAAAGCCCGCTGCAGGAAGGTCTGCTTTACGTTGGTACAGACGATGGCCTGATTCGGGTCAGCGCCAATGCTGGCGAGAGCTGGACCCGCATTGAGTCATTCAGCGCTGTGCCGGATATGTCGCTGGTAGAGGACCTCATCGCCTCATCGCACGATGCCCAGGTGGCCTATGCCGTCATCGACAACCACAAGCGCGGTGATCACAAACCCTATGTGCTGAAAAGCAGCAATCAGGGTGCAAGCTGGGGCCTGATCAACAAAGGCCTGCCCGAGCGTGGCAGCGCACACGCCATCGTCGAGGATCCGGTTGATCCCAAGCTGCTGTATCTGGGCACCGAATTTGGCCTGTTTTTTAGCCAGGATGGCGGCAGAAGCTGGCATGAATTCAGCGACTTGCCAACCATCGCAGTTCGCGACCTGGAGTTCCAGAAGCGCGAGGATGATCTGATAATTGGCACGTTCGGACTCGGCATTTACATCCTGGATGATGTTTCACCGTTGCGCAGCTCGGCCGAGGATCTGAGCAAAGCCGCAACTCTGTTCGCGCCGCGGGATAGCTGGATTTACCTCCCGGATAACCGTCGCGGCTGGGGTGGCAAAGGCGATTATGGCGTGGATCGCTACGTGGCAGAAAATCCACCCTACGGTGCCGTGTTTTCTTATTACCTTCCGGAAGAAATCCTGTCGCTGAAAAAGCAGCGCCAAAAAGCTGAAAAAGAGCTGGCAGAAAAAGGCGGGAACAACCCCTATCCTGAGTGGGATGCGCTGCGGCAGGAGGACCGGGAGGAAGAGCCGGTCATCATGCTGACCGTTACCGACAGCGCCGGCAATGTGATACGTCGCGTCAGCGGGCCAACGGCGAAAGGTTTTCACCGCGTAGCCTGGGATTTGCGTTACCCCGCACCTGACCCGATCAGCATTGCAGAAGAACCCGAGTTTTCACCCTGGGAAAGTCCGCCCGCCGGACCGCTGGCCGTGCCCGGTGAATACCAGGTGCGCCTGTCGCAACGTGTTCTCGGCGTGTGGCAGGATCTCTCCGGGCCACAAGGTTTCAACTTGAAACCCATGTTTACCGGTGGCCTGGTGGCCGATGACCAGCAGGCCAGATTGCGCTTTGAGCTGGAAGCCGCGGAACTGTTCCGGGCGGTGAGCGGTGCCGATCGCGCAGCGGGCGAAATGGCCAGCCAACTGGATCACCTGTTGGCCGCCTTACAGGAAACACCTGCTGCCGTTGAAGCGCCAGCACAACAGGCCCGGGCATTGAAGACCCGCCTGCAGGATTTGCAAGTGCTGCTGAACGGCGACAGCACCGTTTCCAGCCGCTATGAGCCGGTGCCCTTGTCGCTGACAGGCAGGATTGGTTACATCAGCGGAGGGTACTGGGACAGCCAGTCCAGAGTGCCACAGGGTTATCGTGATTCGCTGGCTATAGCCAACACAGACTACACAACCGCAGTGCAGCAATTGCAACAGATTGCGGCCGATGTCACTGCGCTCGGTGAAGAAGCAGAAGCCCTGGGTGCCCCATGGACACCCGGGCGTTTACCGGCTTTACGCCAATAGTCTGGCCACGTTTCCTGGTCTAATCTGCGCTGGCTGGAGTCGGCGCAGACAGGCTTTCCCGGTTTACGCTTTCCTGGCCCAGGCGTTCACGCAGGTCTATTGCCCAGCGGCGTAACATGCGCCGGGCATCGGCTTGATTGGTGACACTGCTGGTGAGTTGGAAATAGCCCCAGCGCGGTACTTCGCCATGCTCTCTGGATCTGGCCAATACTTCGCCCGTGACTGAATCGAGCAATTCCAATTGCAAGGTCATCTCGCCGGATGATTCGGTGTACTGCCGGTAGATTCCCGCCCAGTTTTGCGTATCCGGCGCAGAGATATCTAATCCCTGAATGGCGGGGCGTATGGTCAGTACCTGCTTGCCGATGGTATCAGTCAGGCCGTAGCCGCTGTCTTTGCTCAATTCCTGGCTGAACACCTCGGCTAAAAGTTCGGCCATGGACTGCTTGAGTTCTGCCACATCTTCATCTCTCACTTTGAAGGGATAGCTGCGGTTCTGGTCACGTTGCCAGTTTTTGCGAAAGTCTACCGTAGCTGCGAGCAAATGGATTTGATGGTATTGGCGCCAATCCACGTTCGGGTTGGAATAAAACGAACGGTGTCGGTCTTTTTCCACCAGTTGCAGGCCGTCTTCAGCAAGTTCGGCATTAAGCTCGGCATTTTCGTCAGCCAGGCTGAGCAGCGGCAGGCTGGCGCTGAGTAATAGGGCCAGGACCCATTCTGGCACTGGGGCCAGATCTGATGCAGTGAAGCGATGTGCAAACATGGTAGGGGCACTCCGTAGGGTACACAAATTATCCAATTACGCTGATCACGGTAAAAATTAGTTCCTTCTAAAGGCTACAGGCTATTGCCAAATGAAGCTGTGGCCTGTACTTTTATAGCCTGCTCAAATGTGAGACACTCGGGCGCGTTCCGCAGGTCTCCATCAATAGACCGTCTTATCGGAATATTTCTCGCAAACAAAAAATACAGGCTGTACCAACCAGAACCAGATCCATATTTCAAAACTCAATCCGGGGTAGAAACATGAAATGCATGTATTATCTTGCACCCAATCTGGTCATTACGCACCAGATTTCAGACGACCTACACGAAGTGGGGGTCGAAGATTGGTTTCTGCATATTATTTCCAAGGATGAGGAAGGGTTAAAGCGCGACAAGCTGCATTCCAGCAATTGGCTGGAAACCACAGATCTGTTGCGTGACGGATTCATCGGCGCCAATTTCGGATTCATTGTCGGCGCCTTCCTGGCCTTCCTGCTGATTTATTTCCAACCGCTGGGGCCGCACGTTCCTTCCATAGCTGCACTGTTTTTGGTCATTGTGGCTACGCTGTTCGGCGCCTGGTTGGGTGGTTTGACCGGCATTGACAGCCAAAACCGCAAATTGCACCGTTTCCATGATGAGATTGAAGCCGGTGAATATCTCCTGTTGATCTATGCCCGCAAAGGGCAAGGTGAGAAAGTCAAAGCCATGATGACAGAGCGGCATCCGGAATCCCGGCATGTGGCCACCGATCGGCATTTTATCAATCCGTTCTCCCGCGTAGAACGAAAAAGGCGCGACCGCCAATCGGAACAAGCGTACGACTAAGCTCACACAAATATAAGGAAGACGCGCATGGCCATCGCACTCGGCATTCTTTTTCTGACAATCGTTACCGTCCTTTTTCACATTTTCAGTCCCTGGTGGTGGACACCACTGGCAGCAGACTGGGGCTTTCTGGATCTCACCGTTGATATCACTTTCTGGATTACCGGCATCGTTTTCATCGTTCTTAACGTCTTTCTGGTCTGGGTCATCATCAAGTACCGTCATCGCGAAGGCCTGAAGGCGCATTACGAACCAGAATCCCACAAAATGGAGGCCTGGCTGACCGTTATCACCACCGTGGGCGTGGTTGCCTTGCTGGCACCTGGCTTATGGGCCTGGGGCAAGTTTGTAGATGTGCCTGAAGATGCCCGTATTGTTGAGGTGGCAGGGCAGCAATGGCATTGGACATTCCGCTTCCCTGGTGAAGACGGCGTGCTGGGTCAGGTGGCTGTGGCAGAGATGTCGGTCGACAACCCCTTTGGTATGAAAGCCGATGATCCTGCTGGTCGGGACGACATCCTGGTCAATAGCGGCGAGCTGCATTTGCCCTTGGGCGAATCCTATAAATTCGTCCTGCGTTCCAAGGATGTGTTGCATAACTTCACGGTGCCGCAGTTCCGTGTAAAAATGGACCTGGTACCGGGCTCAACTCCATACTCTTGGCTGAAAACCATCCGCACCGGACGCTTCGACATACTCTGCGAAGAGCTTTGCGGCATAGGCCATTTCGCCATGCGGGGTGCGGTGGTGGTGGAGCAGCCTGCAGAATTCGAAGCCTGGCTGGATACTTGGCCGCGTTTCTCAGACGTTCTACAACAATCTGCAGCGCAAGCCTCGGTGGGACAAGCGCAGTTTGCTGTTTGTGCTGCCTGTCACGGTGCGCAGGGTGAAGGCAATCAAATGCTCAATGCGCCGCGCCTGGCCGGGCAGGGTGCCTGGTACGTTGCCCGGCAGTTGGATCATTTCAAGCATGGCTTGCGCGGTGCCAATACGGAAGATGCCTTCGGTATGCAGATGGCCCCTATGGCCGCAACCCTTGCCGATGATACGGCTATCAGAAATGTCGCGGCTTACATCGCGTCTCTGCCTGCCACTGATCCAGCCGCAACCCTGCAGGGTGATGTGGAATTAGGCGCCAAGCTTTACGGTACCTGTAAATCCTGTCATGGCGAGCAGGGGCAGGGTATCTGGGCACTGAATGCGCCGCGGCTGGAAGGCCTGAATGACTGGTATCTTAAGCGCCAATTGCAGAATTACAAGAGTGGCACCAGAGGTTCCCATCCTACTGACCTTTACGGCAAACAAATGACCCTCCTGGCTGGCATGCTGCGCAGCGAGCAGGATATCGATGCTGTAGTGGCCTATATCAACCAACTTTAAGTTAAGGAAACACCCATGGCATATGTTGCAATTGCAGACCGGGATCACGAGCAGCACCTGCACGATCCCCAGTCATTTGTGGCCAAGTACATCTGGAGCCAGGATCACAAGGTGATCGCCATACAATACAGCCTCACCGCCATCTCGGTCGGGCTGGTGGCGTTGGTTCTGAGCCTGGCCATGCGGCTGCAACTGGGTTTTCCAGATACCTTCTCCTTTATCACCCCGGACGAGTACTACCAGGCCATCACCATGCACGGCATGATCATGGTGGTTTACCTGCTCACTGCCTTGTTACTGGGTGGTTTTGGCAATTACCTGATTCCACTGATGGTAGGTGCCCGCGACATGGTATTCCCGTACATGAATATGCTCAGTTACTGGGTCTACCTCCTGTCGGTAATTGTGCTGTGTGCCAGTTTCTTCATACCCGGAGGGCCAACCGGGGCGGGCTGGACGCTGTATCCGCCTCAATCCGTGTTGGCCGGAACTCCGGGTATAGGTGGTGGCATCATTCTGATGCTGGTTTCGCTGGTGCTGTTTATCGTTGCCTTCACCATGGGCGGGCTCAATTACGTCACAACCGTACTGCAGGCTCGCTGCCGTGGCATGACACTGATGCGTTTGCCCTTGTCGGTGTGGGGCATCTTCACTGCCACGATACTCGGACTGCTGGCCTTTCCGGCTTTGTTGGTGAGTGGCATCATGCTGTTACTGGACGGCGTGATCGGCACCAGTTTCTTCATGCCAGCCTTGCTCTCCATGGGAGCAGATTCCGGTCATGACGGCGGCAGTCCGATCCTGTTCCAGCATCTGTTCTGGTTCTTTGGGCATCCCGAAGTTTATATCGTAGCCTTGCCGGCTTTCGGCATGGTATCCGATGTGATTTCAGTACACGCGCGCAAGAATATTTTTGGTTACCGCATGATGGTCTGGGCCATCCTGGCGATTGGCATTATTTCTTTTATCGTCTGGGCGCACCACATGTATGTCAGTGGCATGAATCCCTATTTCGGGTTTTTCTTTGCCACCACGACCTTGATCATTGCCATACCCACGGCCTTGAAGGTGTACAACTGGGTGCTGACCTTGTGGAAAGGTGACATTCACCTCACGGTCCCCATGCTGTTTGTAATCGGTTTTATTTTTACCTTTATCAACGGCGGCATCACCGGCTTGTTCCTGGGAAATGTTGCAGTGGATGTGCCCCTGTCAGATACCTATTTTGTGATCGGGCATTTCCACATGGTGATGGGTGTTTCGCCCATTCTGGTGATTTATGCTGCCATTTATCACTGGTATCCAAAGATCACCGGAAGAATGCTCAACGACACCTTGGGCAAAGTACACTTCTGGCTGACACTTTTTGGCACTTATGCCATTTACCTGCCCATGCACTACCTCGGCATTTTGGGCTTGCCGCGGCGTTACTACGCCATGGGCGATACCGCCTTTATTCCTGATTCCGCGCACCTCATGAACCAGGGTATTTCCATCGCAGCCGGCTTCGTAGCTATTGCCCAGTTGATCTTCATCATCAACATGTTCTATAGCTTGCGTGCTGGTAAGAAGGCTGGAAGCAATCCCTGGAAAGCCACCACGCTGGAATGGCAAACACCCGACACCCCGGCCAAACATGGCAATTGGGGCCACGATCTGCCGGTGGTTTATCGTTGGGCTTATGATTTCAGCGTACCCGGAGCATCGCAGGACTACATTCCGCAGAATATGGCACCTGAGGATGTGCCCACCTCCGACGCCAGCTATCACGGCGAGGAAGGCCAGCACACATGAAGGCGCGCATGAGTTGGCTCAATAAAATTACTGAAAAATCCTGGGAAAATTCGGGAGAAATAGCCGATCTGCACGATGACCTGTCGGTGCGCCCGACCGGAAAAACTGGCTTGTACCTGTTCCTGGCCGTGGTCACCAGTATGTTTTTGTTGTTCAGTGTTTCGCACCAGATGCGCATGACTTACGGCGATTGGGTGAAAGTCAGCGAGCCCGGCATTCTGTGGCTTAACACTCTGTTATTGATGCTGGCTAGCATTTTTTTACAACTGTCTGTCAACTCGGCAAAAGCGCAGAGTTTGAAAGCCATGAAGTTGTTTCTGCTGGCAGCCCTGTTGCTGACTACCGGTTTCATCTTTGGCCAGTTCCAGGCCTGGCGGGAAATGCTGGCCGCCGGCTTGTATGCGCAAAACAACGCCTCCAATGCATTCTTTTATATGTTCACTGCCATCCATGCAGTGCATTTGCTGGGTGGCATGTGGTTCCTGTCACGCGCTGGGCTTGATGCCTGGCACAATGCAGAGAATCCTGCCTTGCCAGATCGCCTGGGCTTATGTGCCATTTACTGGCATTTCCTGTTGCTGGTGTGGTTTTTACTTTTTTACTTATTGCTCAGCAGCTAGTGTCCAATTCAAACGGGCCAAGTTTTAGCAGACATGACGCTTAGCAGACACGACTCAAAACAGAAACAAATCAAGAGATAGCGAGGAACAAAAAATGACCCAAGACGCACTCGCCAGCACAGCAGACATCCTCATCGGCAATCGTGGAGCGATTCAGGACGCAGAGTCTGACAAGCAGGTCTTCCAGGTGCCCTGGGGAAAAGCCATGATGTGGATTTTTCTGCTCAGCGATACCTTCATCTTCTCCTGCTTCCTGATCAGCTACATGAGCCTGCGCATTTCCACCACTGTGCCCTGGCCCATACCCTCCGAGGTATTTGCCCTGAGTTTTGGTGGTGACCCCATCCCATTAATCCTGATTGCCATCATGACCTTTGTGCTGATCACCTCCAGCGGCACCATGGCTTTGGCAGTGAACTTCGGTTATCGCAAGAACAAGAAACTCACGGTTCTGCTGATGTCAGCAACGGCTTTGCTCGGTGCCATGTTTGTCGGCATGCAGGTCTTTGAATGGACCAAGCTGATTGTGGATGAAGGCGTGCGTCCCTGGGGCAATCCCATGGGTGCGGCGCAGTTTGGGGCCAGCTTTTTCATGATCACCGGATTCCATGGACTGCACGTTTCGGCGGGTGTGATCTATCTCAGTGTAGTGGCCTGGCGGGTCGGTAGCGGTTATTACGACCGGCACAAGAACGGTAATTATGAAACAGTAGAAATCGCCGGTCTGTATTGGCATTTTGTGGATTTGGTGTGGGTATTTATTTTCGCATTTTTCTACTTGTGGTGATGACCGGTTAAAGGAGCAGAACAAGATGGCGGCACAAGAAGGACACCAACAACATCCCCTCAGCGTGTATTTCTGGGTTTGGGGCCTGTTGTTCGTACTCAGCGGGTTTTCCTACGCGGTGGATTACTACCAACTGGAGGGCTATTTGCGCTGGAGCCTGATCCTGCTGTTCATGTTTCTGAAAGCCGGCTTTATTATTGCAATCTTCATGCATATGGCCTGGGAACGTTTGGCGCTGATATATGCCATCCTGGTGCCGCCGCTGTGCCTGCTGGTGTTTATTGCTCTGATGGCTATCGAAGGTGAGTATATTGAACTCAGTCGCCTGATTGCATTTGGACCCGCCGCCGAGATCATTTCAACCCATCACTGATGCTCATGCGCGCCTGATTGCAACCCGCGTTCAGAACTCGATGCTGCCAAGGGGTGGCTCTGCCTGTGTGCGGGGCAGGTCGCGAAAGGCGGCCCAACTGACGATCACAAAACGCACACCGCTGGTTACCGGCAAGGCCTGGTGGGCATAGTGTCCGTTGGAAGGGAAAAACAGCAGGTCTCCAGCAAGGGGCTGGTAGCGGTAGTTGAACTGCGCAAAGCTCAGTTCACCACCGCTGAAATCCTGGTTCAGGTACAACAGCAGGCTGGCATCCCGATCAAGAACTTTCTGCCACATACCGGTGGCGGCGTTGAAATGATCTCCGTCAGCGTGTGGACCGTACAGCCCGCCTGCTTCATAGCGTAATACCTGCGGTGCTTCCATCCAGGCAAACTGCTGCTCAAAAGCGTTTGCCACGTTTTCTTGAAAGGCCCTCTTTAATGCGGTTTCAATGGGCTCAGTCAGTTCGCCCTGCTGAACTTCATCGGTAACCCGTCCGCTATCGCGTTGCACGCGCAATCCCGACCCGCTTTGCTGATCCAACTGGTTGATGGACAACGGGCGCCGCGGCTGATTTTCCAGATAGCTGACCCAGTCGCTACAAACATTCGGCGAAAGAAAATCGCTGATCCGGTGCACGCCATGTGGCGGCAACCTGGGGTTGGCCAGGCTGCCGCAACAGGATTTGAACCGTTGACCGCTGTCACAGAAACAGGGGTCATTGCGCTGTTGTTGGAACAATGGCCTTTGAAATTCAGCCAAGCTCATAGCATTCTCCGGATGTACTGCCGCCAGCATAGTGCCACTCAATCGTTATTTTGCACTGTACTGCATAGCCTGAGAAACTTCCGGGGTTCAAGCGGCGCGCAAATGCTCCAGCATGGTGCCAGCATCGCTGACTTCGAATGGGTCGGTGGCGCAGTCGTCGCACTTGCCTTCCTCGGAGAACAGGGCGGTGACGACACCATCTTCCACCAACATGGAATAGCGCCAGGAACGGGCGCCAAAGCCGAGGTTGTCCTTGCGCACCAACATGCCCATTTGCTCAGTGAAAAAGCCACTGCCATCCGGCAGCAATTTCACCTTTTTCACACCTTGGTGATTGCCCCACTGGAACATGGTGAAGGCATCATTCACGCTCAGGCAGTAGATATCGTCCACCCCCAATGCCTTGAACTCTTCAAATTTCTCTTCATAACCCGGCAGGTGTGTGCTCGAACAGGTTGGGGTAAATGCACCCGGCAGGGCGAACACCACGACCTTGCGACCGCTAAAGATGTCCTTGCTGCTAACGTCCTGCCAGCGAAAAGGGTTGCTGCCTGCCACTGACTCATCGCGTACGCGTGTTTTGAATACCACGTTTGGCACTGGCTGGTTCAGCACGGATTCATTATTGCAGTTGCTCTGGGCGCTCATAGTGTTTACTCCTTGGTCATTTCTGTAGCAGTGATTGCTGCGCATTCTAGTTGGAGCATCGTTATTTGTAAAATTAATTAAGTTAATAAATATAATAGTTAATAGCTATTTATTCCAGTCCAAGCCAGGACCTGAGTGTCCGAATGATCTCTCCGAATGATCTCTGCTACATTAGCAAAATGCAGTCGCAGGAGCGCCAATGAATGATTTGACCGGGCAGGAAACGCTTTCGCGTGACGCTTTGCTGCGCATCCTGGATGTCAGTCAGAAACTCGCGGCAACGTATGACCTGATGCAATTGCTTAATGAGGTGGTTGAGGCGGGGCGCGAGGTCTTGTTGGCTGACCGGGGCAGCTTGTGGATGTTTGACGCCGCGCAAAAAGAACTGGTGCTGAAGATACCAGCCCGGGTCCCGGAGTTGCGGGTGCCAGCAGATCAGGGCCTGGTAGGGGAATGCCTGTCGCAACAAAGCATCATCAATGTAACGGACGCCTATGCCGATAGCCGCTTCAACCAGGCTATGGATCACCGCACGGGTTACAGAACACACTCCATTTTGAGTATTCCTCTGATGGGCCGCCAGGGGGAGCCGGTGGGTGTAATGCAGTTGCTGAATAAGCACGGTGGAGTTTTTGAACACAATGATGAACTGCTGGCTACCACTTTGGCCGCCCAGTGTGCGGTGGCCCTGCAACGCACCCAATTGACCGAAGCGCTGTTGTTGAAAGAGCGCCTGGACGAAGAAGTCTCACTGGCACGTGAAATCCAGATGGGAACATTGCCCGATAAAATGCCGGTTGTATCCGGCTATGACCTGCATGGTCAATTTTTGCCTACCGAACAAACCGGCGGCGACACGTTTGACCTGGTCATGTTGAAAGACCAGCTGTTCATGCTGGTGGGGGATGCCACCGGACATGGTTTCGGACCCGCCCTGTCAGCCACTCAAATGCAAGCCATGTTGCGCGTGGCCTTTCGCTGCGGAGCAGATCTGGATCAGGCCTATACCCATGTCAATAACCAGTTGTCTGAAGATTTGCCGGATGACAGATTCATAACGGCATTCATGGGCATGCTTGATCCCGTGTCCCACACCCTGGAGTACTACTCCGGCGGGCAAGGGCCCATCCTGTTCTTTCATGCCGCAAGTGGACAGTGTGAGTGGCGGCCTCCTTCCACGTTTCCGCTAGGCGTGATGGAGATAGACAGCCCGGGCGAAGCACAAATGTTTGTATTTGAGCCGGGTGATGTGCTGGCCCTGCTGTCGGATGGGATTTATGAGTATGTCAGCGATCAAGGCGCTGAATTTGGTCAGCAGCGAGTGGAGCAATGGCTATCGGACCATCACCGCCTGCCTGCCCGTGAGTCGGGTAAGCTGTTGCTGCAACTAATCAATGAGTTTGGTGCCGGAGCGGCTCAACTGGATGACATAACCGCAGTCATCGTAAAGCGCCAGACAGAGTCGAAGAATCGGCCGCAGTGAGCGCTCTGGGGTAAACTGCAAGTTCGGCTCACAGAGCTGCGTTGCTGGCTGGAGAGCGGGTTTAATCTGGCAAAAATGAATCGAGTTTCCTGGAGGAAGGCATAATCATGCGCGAGGAATATGAACGCAGTTTTGATGAAATCAGCCGTATCGTGGACGATACGGAAAAGTTTTTCAGCAGCAACGGAGTAGACGTTTCACTGCGAACTGCGGTGGATTTATGCATAGAAGAGTTGTTTGTCAACATGGTGAATTACAACACCGAAACCGCTGCCAGGATATTGCTCGAAATGAGCACCGTGGACAGGGGCATACAGGTCGGCTTGACTGACTTTGATGTCAAGCGTTTTGATCCCACAGTGTTAAATGAAGTGGATATCGATGCGCCGGTTGCCGAGCGCACTCCAGGTGGTTTGGGGTTGTACCTGGTGCTGAAGATGGTCGATTCGATTCACTACGAATACAACAATCGCCAGAGTAGAATCACTTTCACGATAAAAGCGGTCAAAGAAAATGTTTGAAATAGCCTTCAATGACAAAAGTGAAGTTGGGCTGACAGGGCGACTGGACGCTGCGCAGGCGGCCCATGCTCAGCAATTTCTCGACCAATTGGCTGGCCCCTGTGTTTTGGACATGGCCACCTTGGATTACATTTCCAGCGCTGGCCTGGGGGTGTTGCTGAAGACGCACAAACGCATGCTGGCCGGATCCTCTGGTATGTCCCTGATCAATGTTAACCCCCATATCATCGATATTTTTCGTTATTCTGGTTTCGATAAATTGTTTAATATCAAAGTTTTAGGTACATAATTCAAAGTGAATCACCGTAAAAAAACCTGCCTGAAAATATTTTTTATTTTTTCGCCAACTTTCGCCAGCGTCGGCGGTAATTATGAATGACAACCGGGACCACGAGCTGATCAACCGATGCAGACTGGGCGACCGGGTGGCCTTGGGCCAACTGGTGAAAGAGTACGAACGCCCGATATTTAATGCTGCTTATCGCGTTCTGGGGAAGCCGGATGACGCAGCCGATGTAACCCAGGTGGTGTTTTTGAAGGTGTTCGAAAGGCTCGACCAGTACAACCCGAAGTTCAAATTTTTCAGTTGGATTTACCGGATAGCGATAAATGAAGCCATCAACCACAGAAACAGGACACGCAATGAACAAACTCTTGAAGAAGAGCAGTTCGTCAGTGTGGAAAATCCTGAGAGCAGTTTGAATGCCGAACAGCTCGCTGATTTTGTGCAGGATGGCCTGATGAAATTACAGGAAGATTATCGGGTGGTAGTGGTGCTGAGACATTTCTCTGACTTGAGTTACCAAGACATCAGCGATGTGCTGCATATCCCCGAAAAGACGGTTAAATCGCGCTTGTATTCTGCACGCCAGATCATGAAGGCCTATCTGGCAGACAGGGGGATAATGTGAATACGGATAATGTGAATACCTTGAATGAGCGAATTACCGATTTGATTCAGTCCGAAGTCGACGGCGTCCTCGCTGCAAGCGACCGTGATGAACTGAAGACTGCACTGGCAAGCTCCGCTGCAGCCAGGGCATTTCGCGACGAAATGCTGCACCTGGCAAAGATTCTCAATGGAATGAAAGAACTGGATCTTCCTGCAGGGCTGAACCGCCGCATACTGGACAGTATCGAGCTGCCATCCCCGCGCCAGTTGCCTGCCTGGTTGAGGAATTGGTTTCCGCCTGCTTCATACGGACTGGCGGTAGCCGCCGGAATGCTGCTGAGCGTTGGCGTGGTGAAGTTGCTGCCATCGACGGACGACGAAATGTCCAGCCTGGTAGGTACCATGGTCAAGCACGGTGAGGTCTTGCCCAAAGCGTCCCGCGGGCAGTTGGCAGTGGATTTGGCAGCAGTTACAGGCTCGGTGCTGCTCAAGGAGCTGGATGGCGCAATGGCGCTGCAATTTGACCTTGATTCAGCCGAATCGGTAGATATCGATATTCAGCTTGCTGCCGCAGGTTTACAATTTGGTGGTTTCGCAGACGATAATGAAGGTGTTAGCGTACTAGAAGTTTCCGGGGGGAATGTGCGGGTGGTAAACCAGGGTTCGCAGCAGTTCGTGTTGTTTCTGCGACCATTGGATGGGGTGAATGATGGAGTCAGGGATCTTGGTGTCACCATCAGCCAGGACAGTATGAGGATTTTCAAAGGCTCTATAGCTTTCGGGGGGTGAGGCCGGGATGATCGGCGCCGGAAAGACGTCGATCATTCCCATCACCCATAAAGGGCTGTGATTTCCGCGCACGCGTGAACGAGCTCGAATGTTGTGTTCAGGAGTAGAAACAATGCGTACCAAAAATACAGGCGTGTCCAAGTTGGCTGTTCTGCTCGTTACCATTGGGCTGGCTTTTGCTGCAGTGATGGTGTTGAGCGGCGCTTGGCCTCCAGGTGAAGGAAATATGGCGGGTACCATAGCGCCCGCTGAGCGTTACCAGTCAGATCAGATCAGCGACGAAGATGTTGTGTTGGGAGATGAGTCAGTAGCCAAGATCATGCAAACTGACGAATTTGAGCAATCGGTAAACAGCACGGAAGTCGCCAGTTCGGGCGCTAACGCTGCTGCAGATGATGGCAGGGCTCG
>Ga0163153_10002505_pt1 | contig 26474 bp, 26 predicted proteins | sample OliLakLV19MP6IB1_FD_148629 | JGI IMG/M metagenome (GOLD analysis project Ga0163153, IMG submission 148629) | Freshwater microbial mat bacterial communities from Lake Vanda, McMurdo Dry Valleys, Antarctica - Oligotrophic Lake LV.19.MP6.IB-1 | ecosystem: Environmental > Aquatic > Freshwater >...
GATAAATTTTTTAAAATGATACTTAACAAACTTTCAACTTTTAACTTTCAACTTTTAACTTTCAACTTTCAACTTTCAACTTTCAACTTTCAACTTTCAACTTACTTTTCTATCTCCATCCTCAGCAATGCGGATGCGAGAGTCTTCCCCTGCGCATCAAGCATTAGTGAAACTGTTCCGCCGCCGCCAAGTGTATTATTAAGTATGAAATTAAGAGCGTTGATATTCGGCATCTCATATCTTTCAACTTCGCCTTTGCATATTCCGTCAAAAAAAGTTTTTACTTTTTCAGCGGTCACTTCTTTTCTGATAAGCTCATAATCTTCCTTCTTATAGGCGATCAGTCCAATGTTAGCGGCATCGCCTTTGTCACCACTTCTTCCGTGACAGATTTCTCTTAACTGAATTTTCATTATATATGTCTGAAGTTTTAAGTTTCTAATACTTTGTTTTCAATACCTATCCTTACATACAGCATTACAGCATTCAATATTGTAAATATAATCGCGGTAAAATAAAGATCGAATATCATCGGCAGAACAAATATTTCACAGGTTACAACAACATAGTTGGGATGCTTAAGAAATTTGTAAGGACCTTTTCTGACAAGATCCTTCCCGGAAATTCTGAAGATCTTTGTGTTCCAGAATTTACCCAGACTTACAAGCACCCACACGCGCATTGACTGAAGTAAGATGAAAAATACCAAAAACAAATAATTAATAATATTTAAATTGTGGTCTCTTTCAAAAAAATTATATTCAAGCATCATTGAGATAAAGAAAAACGTATGCAACATCACGATGAACTTATAGTGTTCTTTACCTGATTCAACTGCGCCATTACTCAGCAGCCACTTTTCGTTTCTCTTTGAAATAATAAGTTCGGTAAGTCTCTGGATGATGACAAATGATATGACAATATAGAAAAGCAAGTAGTGTAATTTTAATTATTGTTCAGCCAATGAAAAAAAGCAGAAAGATATTTGGGGCAGACATAGTCTGATTTTAAATTGTTTAAGCTATAAAACTCTTAAGCATAATCAACTCTTACTTAATTTCCAGAAGCACAAGCTCAAGGGAAAATCCCGGTCCGAGTGATATCATAAGTCCATGACCTTTTTCAAAACCTTTCTCAAAGAACCTGTCCAGTACATACAGTATGGTTGCGCTCGACATATTACCATAGTCCTTCAGTGTTTCAAAAGTATTGTTAAATTTTGCCGGTTCAACATTCAAAGCTTCCATGTAGGCATTGATCACCTTTGTTCCGCCGGGATGAGTTACAAAATTTTTTATGTCGGAAATATTAAGATCATTCCTTTTCAAAAATACATCAACATCGTTTCTGACATTATCACGAACCACCGTCGGGATATCTCTTGAAAAGATCACCCTGAATCCTTCATCCAGAAAATCCCAGCCCATTATATCAAGCGAATCATAATACATCCTGCTGTGTGAATCGATGATCCTGACTGAAACATCTTCCTTATTTTTATTTTCAAAATTATCACCTGTGACCAGAACAGCAGCGGCTCCGTCTGAGAATAATCCCGTGGCAATGAAATTACTTTTCGACATATCGTTCATGACAAAAGTCAGTGAACATAATTCCAATGCAACAACCATCACAACAGCATCAGGATCAGCTTTTGCGATGACATTTGCCTTTGCAATGCCGGCTGTTCCACCTGCACAACCAAGTCCCCATACCGGCCACCGGTTAATATTCTCATTCAGCCTCATTTCGTTAATGATCAGCGCATCAATGCTCGGAGTGGATAAACCGGTTGTTGAGATAAAGATTATGTCTGTAATATCATCCTTATTAATTCCTGATTTAAGCAGAGAGGCATTAATAGCTTTCACTGAATACTTCAACGCATACTCGATATATTTCTTATTCTTTTCGGAAAAGGGTTTATTATCAGCGAAGTAGCTCACGGGTACACTAAGGTTGCGGGTCTCTATGAGTGCATTATCAAAAGAAGTTATGAGCCGATCTATATCTTTAAAATTTTTTCCAAAGACATTAATGGCAAACTCCTTAAGTTCGCTTTGAGGTGTCAGATGATCGAAGGTAATTTTTGAAGTTGAAACTATGTCGGGCAAAATAGATGTTATTTTAAAGTTTATTCAATCTACGATACGGAGAGTTGAATTTAAATGTATTATGAGTGCCGAGATTATATTTTCAATTAGCGGACCACGTGTGGCTGAGTGGAACTTTAGTTTAGCCCTTCAGAGCTTTAAGTCAAGTATTTTCAATTGTACCCCGTTACTCTTATCAGGATGATTTGAATATATTTTCAATTTATAAAGTTAATTCAAATTGGTATTTTGACAATTAAAATTAGACTCATTTTATGTCATCAAGAAGGGATTTCATTAAGCAATCAGCCGTGCTTGCGGCAGGAGCATTTCTGACAAACAATAATTTCGGGCTTCATATATTAAATAAGCCGAAGGTAATAATACTCGGAGCCGGATTGTCCGGACTTGCAGCAGGCAAGCTGCTTCAGGAAAACGGGTACGATATAACTATTCTTGAAGCCAGGAACAGGACAGGCGGCAGGGTTTTTTCACATACAATGAATGAAGCGGATAAGATCACCATTGAGCTCGGAGGTGAATGGATTGGAAGAACTCACCCAAGAATGATCGCTTTATGTAAGGAAATGGATCTTGAATTAATTGATAACCAGTTTGATGACAGACTAATCTATGAAGATAAATATTTCCAGCCGGATCAATGGGACTTCAGTCCGGAATGGAATACAAAGTTTGAAAAGATCATTGCAGACTATGCCACTATGACTGATGATCAGAAGATCGTTCTGGATAAAATGGACTGGTGGAGATTTCTAAAGAACAATGATATTTCACAGAGAGATCTTGATCTTCGTGAATATTCCGACAGCACTGATTTTGGTGAGTCAATAAGATTCGTGTCTGCTTATGCGGCACTTGCTGAGTATGCAGAATCCGACATTGAGAATGAAATGGATTATAAGATCAAAGGCGGTAATTCGGGATTACCTTTTGCTATGGCGGATAAGATCGGTTTGAGTAATATAAAGCTGAATTCAAAAGTCACAGAGGTTGACTACGGAAATAGGGTAAAAATTAAAACAACCGCTGGTGAGACATTTGAATGCGATAAGCTGATATGCACACTTCCTACTTTTGCGGTGTCAAAGATCAAATGGAACCCTGTATTTCCAAATGATAAAATTGAAGCCATCAATGCTTTGCAATACAGCAGGATAAACAAAGCTGCTACTTTATTCTCAGAAAAATTCTGGAAAGACGAATCATTCAGCATAGTAACGGATACCTTCTCACACTATTTTTATCACGGCTCAAAGTTTCAGGATGACAGTAAGGGTGTGCTTATCTCATATTCCATCGGCGATAAAGCTGATATGATGTCACGCTTAACGAAGAAAGAGCAGGAAGATACTATTGCAGGTTCACTCACAAGTGCATTCGGGGATGTCAGAAATCTTATTGAGAAAAATGTTAACTATTACTGGGGGCTTGATGAGCATACAATGGGAGCTTATGCATTATACGGGAAAGGACAATGGTTCTCGCTAATGCCTGTGCTAAAGGAGAAAATGACTAATGTCCATTTTGCCGGCGAACATATTGCAGACTGGCAGGGATTTATGGAAGGAGCTGTCGAATCCGGTGAAGACGCAGCTAAGCAGATCATGGGAAGTTAGATTTGGGATTTGGGATTTGGGATTTTACAAATTTACGACTTTACAAACTTTACAAACTTTACAAACTTTACAAACTTTACAAACTTTCAACTTTTAACTTTCAACTTTCAACTTACATTTATCAAAAACATTTTCATTATAGCGGGTGAGTCTTCAGGCGATATGCATGGCGCGTCGCTTATTAAAGCTATAAAGAAAATTGACGATAATTTTATTTTCACCGGGATCGGCGGTCCTGAAATGCGGGAAGAGAATGTCACATTACTTTATGACATTAAGCAGGTAAACTTTATCGGCTTCTCTTCGGTGATCAGAAATTACGGTAAGATAAAAGCTATCTTTAACAACTGCGTTGACGAAGTAAAAAAAATTGAACCTGAAGCCATAGTTCTCATTGATTATCCGGGTTTCAATTTGAGATTCATCTCAAAGATCAGAGAATTCTACAAAGGAAAGATCATCTATTATATTTCACCGCAGCTTTGGGCATGGCATAAAAGTCGTATCAAAATAATCAAAGCACATGTCGACGTTATGCTGGTTGTTTTCCCGTTTGAAGTTGAATTTTACGGTAATGAAAAAGTCAGAGCGGATTTTGTCGGACATCCTTTGATGAAAAGGGTCGATGAATTTTTATTTAAAAATAGAAAACAGAAGAAGGACAAATTACAGATCAGCTTTTTGCCGGGAAGCAGGAAAGATGAGATCGAAAGGATAATGCCTGTTATGATCGAGACAGCTTCAGGGTTTAAGGAAACTGAGAACTGCGATGTCAGCTTTATTTGCTCGCCAAATTATCCTTTGGAATATTATCAGAATTTTCTTCAGGGAAAGAATTTTAGCTTAGCTTACGATAATAAAGGTGATGAGCTTAATTACAAAACTATCCTTAATTCGGATCTGGTGATCACAAAGTCAGGAACATCAACAGTGGAATGCGCCCTGATCGGAACTCCTTTCTGCGTGGTTTACAAAACCGGCGTCTTCAATTATGTCATTGGAAAAAATCTTATTAAGGTTGATCATATTGCAATGGTAAACATTCTTCTTAAAAAGGAAGCTGTCAAAGAATTTTTACAAAATGAAATGACTCCCGAAAATCTATTGACCGAGGGTAAAAAGATCCTGCACGATGAAAGTTATCGTAATGAAATGCAGAGCAGCTTCATTGAATTGCGCAAAATATTAACAGACAAAGATGCTTCTGAAAACGCAGCACTTATTATAACAGATATGTTAAGCAAGGCAGGGAGCTGATTGAATAAATTTTTTAAAATGTTCGGTCCCTCGATGCTGTCTGCATACATTAAAACTTTAAGAATTAAGATCCACAACAGGGACAAGCATGATCAAAAGGCAGTTTATATTTTCTGGCATTCAAAAATGATTTTGGGATGGTGGCTATTCCGTGACAGAAAGTTTGCTGCACTTGTTTCACAAAGCAAGGACGGTGAGATACTTACACGTCTGCTTGATAAATGGGGTTACAATACTTTCCGCGGATCAAGCAGCAAAGGTGGCAAGGAAGCATTGGCGGAATTAAATTCCACCATACAAACCGCAAGCACGTCCGCCGTCATCACTCCTGACGGACCGCGCGGTCCGGCGCTCCAGATAAAAAACGGCGCGCTTATACTCGCCAAGGAAAATAACATTCCCATAATACCATTGAAGATCACATATTATAAAAAAAAAATATTAATAAAAAGCTGGGATAAGTTTGAGCTGCCACTTCCCTTTTCAAAATGTGATGTAACTTTCGGAGAGAAACATTATTATAATGAATTTCTTGAAAAGGATAAGTTAGCTGAGTTTAAGCAAAGACTGAGCGACCAAATGTAAACATTCTATCCATAAGCTTCTAAGATACTTATAATCAATTGTCATACTTAAGAATATTACTTCTACCCTTTTCAGCAATTTATTCTCTCATAATTTTAATAAGGAATAAACTGTATGATAGCGGAATGCTCCGTTCACACAAAGTAAGCAAGCCGGTCATATCAATAGGAAACATTACAACCGGCGGAACAGGCAAGACGCCTATGACCATCTTTGTAGCGGAATATTTTTTGCAGAGAGGAAAACGCGTAGGAATAATTTCACGCGGATATAAACGGACGACGACTAATACGGTCATGGTTTATGACGGCGGGAAGATCCTTGCGGATACTGAATCAGCCGGGGATGAGCTCATCTTAATTACAAACCGGCTTCTCAAAGAATATGCGGGTAGATTTTTCGTGGCTGCTGACACAGACAGAATCCGTGCAGCGGAAATTATCATAAAGAAGTTTGATGTTGATCTGATAATTCTCGATGACGCGTTTCAGAACAGGAGGATAAAGAGAGATCTGGACATTGTTATAATTGATGCTAAGGACTTCAAAAAAAACAGGCTGCAGAATATTTTCACACTGCCGGCGGGAAATCTGCGTGAGAGCCTTTCCTACCTTGACCGCGCTGACGTTATTATTCAAAATAATAAAAGCAGTGATCATAATACAATTATCTTACCGGTCAGTAAAAACATTCCCATTGTTACGATCAGATACAAAACGGAATATTTTATGGATAATAAAAATGGTATTTTGAAACATCATAACGAAACTGCAATAGTATTTTCAGGTCTTGCAAATGAAGCATCCTTTATTGAGTTGATAGGTCAGAGCGGTATCAGCATTAGTGAGAAAGTAAAGTTTGTTGATCATCACCATTACTCTGAAAAGGACATTAAATTTCTTACTGACAAATATTCCGAAGGGAAAATTTTCATTACAACCGAGAAGGATTACGTCAAGCTGAATAAATACAATGACTTCATTAATAAATATCCCGTGTATTATCTGAAAATTAAAATTGAAATTACAAAAAATGAAAATGCTTTGTACGATAAACTTAAGAACATAGCCGGATGATCGGTGTAACAAAAACAGAATCAAAGTTTGATCGCTGCCTTAAATGGCTGGACCACTTCAAAGCAGATTACATTATTCTTGATTACGAAGACCATGAAAAAGATCTGAAGAAATTTGATGACTGCAGTGGGCTGCTTTTAACGGGTGGTGTGGACATCTATCCCGAGATCTATTGTGATTGGGACACAGCCGAAACCAAAGGTACATACAAACCCGAACGTGATGGATTTGAATTAAAGCTTCTTGAAAAAGCGATTGAAAGAAATATTCCCATACTTGGAATTTGCAGAGGACTGCAGCTTGTGAATGTTCATTACAGGGGAAGTCTGATCTTTGATCTCGAGGAAATACGCGGAGTTGATCACAAGAGAATTTCTCCAACTGAAGACCGGACACATAATATAAAAATATTTGAAGATACTTTACTTTATGAAATTACGAATGAGACCGAAGCTAAAGTCACAAGTTCACATCATCAGTCGATCGACCGGTTAGGCGAAGGTCTTATGGTAAATGCGAAAGCCGGTGACGGAGTGATCGAAGGCATCGAATATCTGGATAAAAGTAACAAAGCTTTTTTCATTGGTGTGCAGTGGCATCCCGAACGGTTTTTGGATTTTAACGAACCCTGCTCCGGAACAATTTTAAAAAAATTTATTTCCGAATGTGAAGTAAAACAAATAATATGAGATTACGTCTGCTAATTTTATTGTTCGTTTCAATAACACTTTATTCCTGTTCCTCTTCAAAGGTCGGTAAGAATTCATCAGAAATTACTTTTGAGGAAATAAAGCAAAGAGTGAATGAGAACGCAATGAAGCTGAAGTCCGTCGATGCTGACGGTGAAATATCGATTGACTCGCCGAACATGAGCAATACAGGCTCAATTACACTCAGCATTCTCAAGCCGGACAGCATCTACACAAAGCTTGAAGGACCATTTGGAATTGATATCGCCGACCTGCTGATCACAAGAAATGATTTTGTTTATTATAATGCGAACGAGAACAAAGTGATTCGCGGACCATCTTCGCAAAAAAATCTCGGTATCATTATGAGAATAAAGCTGGAGTTTGATGACATCTTAAATGCATTCTCAGGCAAATTCATATTCAGCAATGAAAATTTTAAAGACGCAAAGATCACTTCAGAAGAAAGTAATTATGTGGTCAGTTTAACTTATGATAATGAAATAAGAAAATACTGGATCGATAGCGAAAATTATTTTGTAACCAAACTCAGGACCACCGATATAGACGGCAGTACAAAAGTTGAGATCACCTATGATGACTTTTTTGAAAGCGATAATATTTTCTTTCCGAAAAGAGTATATGTCACCCGACCCAAGGAAAAGCAGAACATCTGGCTTACATACTACAATCAGAATTTTAACAACGGAAAGCTTACATACAAACTGAAGATTCCGAAGAGCGCAAGAAAGATAGACTGGGAATAAATTAATCCTTATTACTGTATCTGTGATCTTCATTCACCAACCAAACTTATATCAGCGGTGATTTTAAATACCAACTCATACAAGATCTCTGTGATAATGACATTGTATAACAGCGGCAGATACTTTATGAGGGCGCTGGATTCGGTTCTCGCTCAGACCCTGAAAGATCAGGAAATAATTATCGTCGACGACGGCAGTGATGATGGAATTGAAAACCTGTTGTTCCCAGTCCTTAAATCAAACAACAATATAAAATATCTCCGGCATTCAAACAGGAAACATCCGCTATCTTTAAATGCAGGACTCAGGATATCCTCCGGAGAATTTATTTCTTTCCTTGATTCAGATGATGAATACATCAGTGATTATCTTGAGGAGAGAGTAAATTATTTCACTGCTCATCCGGAAACCGATCTGATCTGCTCGCCTGCTGAGCTTATCGGCGAGGAAGAAGATTTTTATGTACCTGATGCAAACGATCAAACAAGACTTATTCACGTTAACGACTGCATCATCGGAGGCACGTTCTTTGGCAAACGAAAAGTGTTTGAAGAGCTTAGCGGATTTAATAATGTTTATTCGCACGATTCGGATTTTTACAGGAGAGCTGAGAAAGTTTATAATGTTAAAATGCTGGATTCAAAAAAATATATATATTACAGAAATAACACAGACAGTGTCCTGAGTAAATTAAAAAAAAATACCGGTGACTACAGATGAAGAATTAATGCAGACGTGCATTCAGCTTGCCTCGAAAGGGAAAGGTTTTGTCTCGCCAAACCCGCTCGTTGGAAGTGTTATAGTCAGGGATGATAAAATAATCGGTAAAGGTTATCATAAGAACTTCGGAAAAGCACACGCTGAAGTTAATGCGATACTCGACGCCAAAAAAAACGGTCACAATGTTGAAGGCGCTGTCTTGTATGTTAATCTTGAACCGTGCTCACATCTTGGCAAGACAGGATCCTGTGCTGAGCTGCTGATAACAGAGAAGATTAAGAAAGTGGTGATCGGAATGAAAGATCCTTATGAAAAAGTGAATGGTAAAGGAATGAAAAAGCTAAGGGACGCGGGCATTGAAGTTGTAGTTGGAGTGCTTGAGGATGAATGCAAAGAGCTTAATAAATTCTTCATCAGGTTTGTTACAAAAAAGCTGCCTTACGTGAGCCTGAAGATAGCTCAAAGCATTGACGGCAAGATCGCACTTAACAATTTCAAATCACAATGGATCACGGGTGAGGCTTCGAGAAAATTTGTTCATCAGTTGCGCAGTGAATATGATGTTGTGCTTATCGGAAAAAATACCGCGAAGTATGATAATCCTTCACTGACTGTTCGTGATGTAAGAGGAAGAACGCCTTACAGAATTGTCATTGACAATAACTCTTCGCTTCCGGAAAACCTTAAGCTTTTCACAGATGAAGATAAGGAAAGAACTTATGTTGTCACCGGTATCTCAAAGAAATCGGTTACGAAAATCTATAATTACAACATGATACGTGTTAGGGAAAAAGATCAGAAGCTTATACTGAAGGACATTTTGAAGAAACTTTATTCAATGGATATTTCCAGTGTGCTTGTTGAAGGCGGAGCGAATCTTTACTCGCAATTCGCAAAGTCGGATCTGTACGATGACATTTATCTTTTCATCGCGCCCAAGATAGTCGGAAGAGGCATTTCATCATTCAGTGATTTTGAAGTAACAAAGCTTTCGCAGGCAAAGAACCTTGAATTTGTTTATACTAAAAAATTTGATAGGGATATTTTAATTTATAGCAAAAAATGTTCACAGGCATAATACAGGATTTAGGAACGTTAAGCGCGATGAACAAGGGTGCGCACAGCATTGAGTTCACGGTATCCCCTCTTTCAAAAACATTTCTAAAAGATGTGAATACCGGAGACAGCATTTCCATTAACGGAGCGTGCATGACGGTTGAGAAAAGCATTGAAGGACAATTCACATTTACAACTATCAGCGAATCACTGAAGAAAACAAATCTTGGCTTGCTGGAGATGAATGATGTTGTCAATCTTGAAAAAGCCATGACACTTCATTCAAAGCTTGACGGACATATAGTGCAGGGACATATTGACACGACAGGTAATGTCTGTGATATTGTTATCAATGATAATGTAAGGGAATATTTTATTGAATTCCCGGCAGCCTTCAGGAACAATGTAATTCCGGTCGGTTCGATAGCTATTAACGGGGTGAGTCTTACAATTGCAGAGATTATAAATGAAACTCAGGAATCAGTACGGATCAAGGTCGCGATAATACCTCATACATTTGAAGTCACAAACTTTAAAAAGCTTGTTAAGAATGATAGAGTGAATATTGAATTTGATTTGATGGGAAAGTATGTTCTTAGACGCGATACTTAAGACGCCTTACGTAACAGCTACTTCTACTTTTATCCTGTCGGGATCTTCAAAGAATACCGCATAATAATTTTTGCCTGCCGCAAACGGATATTTGTCAGCATACAATATACTGATGTTCTTTTCCTCAAGCTGTTTTTTGAGAGTATCTACAAACTCTCTTGAGTCACAATGAAATGCAAGATGATTCAATCCTGTGTTTTTTCTGTTGTATGAATTGGTCAGATATTTTTTTTCGGTCTGAACAAATACAATATACGAATCCCCCAGCTTGAAGCTGATCCCACTGTCCCATTTTTGAAATACAGCATAAGTGAACTTCTCCGTAAGAAGCCACTTCCAGAATTTAGTCGATCTTTCCAGATCTGAAACATATATCTCGATGTGATGAATTGATCCGTTCATATCAAAGTTAAAAGTTGGAAGTTAAAAGTTGAAAGTTAAAAGTTGAAAGTTTGTAAAGTTATTAATTAAATCTAAATCACAATATTAAAAAAACAAAATCCCAAATCTAAAATTAAAACAAAATCCCAATTCTGAAGTCTTCAATCCCAAATTTCAACAAATCCCAAATTTCAACAAAAATCCAATTTAAATAAAATTTCGTAACGGTTTATAATAAACAATTTTCATTAACCAAACGAAAAGGAAAAACCATGCGTAAAAGTTTTTTTCTATTTTCAGTAATTGGGATTGTTGTGATAGCTGCTGCGCTTTTCACAACATCACAATGGACTGATGCATCAAGTCACAGGGAAGCGCCGATCATTTCAACGGATCCTGTTGCTGATAACACTGATGTTTATGCTTTCAGACCTGCGGACGATCCGGGTACTCTTTGCATAATTGCCAGTTACAATCCGCTCGAAGAACCTGCAGGCGGTCCGAACTTTAACAAATTCGGTACCGATGTGCTCTACGAAATTAAGATCGATAATGTCGGTGACAGGATTGATCATATCAGCTACCAGTTTGAATTCTTCGATGCCGTAGCAAACGGAAACACATTTCTTTACAACACAGGTGATGTAACAACATTATCAGATCCCGATCTTAATGTTAAACAGACTTATGTTGTAAAAAGAGTAGTTAACGGAGTTACACAATGGACATCATCACCGCTGCCAGTTCCGCCATGTTATGTTGGTGGAAACAGCCACTCTGATCCTAACTATGCAGGACCTCCTTCAATGTCGAATTATGCTGCATTGATGAGTGAAGGTGTAAAGGATCTTCCGAATAGCGGAGGAAAAGTTTTCTGCGGACCAACAGACGACGCGTTTTATGTTGATCTTGGTGCAGCATTTGATCTTTTAAAGATCAGACCGGGTGCTCCCGGAAATGCAGGTGGCGGTAAAGACGCTCTTGCAGGATTTAATGTTCATTCAATTTGTATCAAGGTTCCTATCGGTGATGTTACCAGAAACGGAAGCATCAATCCGCCGGCAACTGATTCAAACGCCATAGTCGGTGTTTGGGCAACAGCAAGCAGAAAGACTACGACTGTCATTAATCCGGACGGTACAAGATCTGCTGCAGGCAGTTGGGTATATGTTTCAAGACTTGGTATGCCGCTTGTCAATGAAGTCGTACTTCCATTAGGTCAGAAAGATAAATGGAATGCTTCGGAGCCGGTCAACGATGCACAATTTTTAAGCTATGTTTTAAATCCTGAACTTGCAGGAATAATTAATCTTCTTTATCCTGTTACAGATGACATTCCTACAACAAACAGAGCTGATCTTGTTGCTGTATTTTTAACCGGTGTTGCCGGTTTAAATCAGCGTCCTCAGGATCTTGTAACACCTTCGGAGCAGTTAAGAATTAATCTCGGAATTGCACCTGTTCCTTTTGCAAACGAAAACCGTCTTGGTGTCATTGCTGGTGATGTTGCCGGATTTCCAAACGGAAGAAGACTTAAGGATGATGTTATTGATATAGCTTTGCGTGTAGTCGCGGGTGTATTGCTCGGACCGCCTTACAGCACAGGTATCAATAGCCAGTTAGGTGACGCTGTTCGTGAAAACGATAAGCCGTTTCAAAATGTGTTTCCTTATTTAGCAGGACCTAATGAAGGATATGTTAACTCACACGGTCTTATAGATAATGGTCCGGGAAATCTTTGCCCTGTTAATCTTGGAATTCCGCTTCAGCCGATGCTTGTTAACGCGCTGAACTGCAGAACAGATACAATTAAATTTTCAAGTCCTGAGATTGGTGAAATTACAACTGTATTTGCAAATGCAAACGGTCTCGCTAATTTTACTGCTGTATCAACACCGGGAAATGTCGGACAGATCATAATTAAGTTCTGCCCTGATGCAACACAGGCAGGCAATAATTATCCTGTAATGATTTCCGCTTATGACAATGCTAGTCCTTCATGCACAACTACAGTTACAGTTAATTATCAGGTGGACGGACCAACTCCTGTCGAACTTACTTCATTCACTTCTTTAGTTACAGGCAGAGACATTACTATAAGCTGGACAACAGCTACTGAAGAGAACAACTCAGGATTTGATGTTGAAAGATTTACTGCAAATAATGAATGGACAAAGCTTGGATTTATTACCGGTAACGGAAATTCAGGTACTCCTAATTCATATTCATATACAGACAAAAGACTTAATACAGGAAAATATAAATACAGATTAAAGCAAACAGATTTTAACGGTAACTTTAAATATTACAATCTTTCAAATGAAGTTGTGATCGGAGTTCCGGGAAAATTTGAGCTTTCACAGAATTATCCTAACCCGTTCAATCCTGCTACAAAGATTGAATACGCTATACCATCGGCCGGAAAAGTATCACTGCTTCTCTATGACGCAGTGGGTCGCGAGGTTGCGAACCTTGTTAACAACGATCTTGAAGCCGGATATTACTCTGTTGATTTTGATGCGTCACAATTCGCAAGCGGAGTGTATTACTATAAATTAAATTTGAACGGACAAAGTAAATTTTCAGACACAAAGAAAATGCTGCTCGTAAAATAGTTAATAGTTAATAATTGAATAGCGTCGGTGATAATATCTCCGGCGCTTTTTTTATTGTATGAATGAAAAGATACATGATGTTTTTTCTCAAACTGCAAGTTGGTTAAAACTTAACATGACAGCGGTTGACTTTAAAAATTAATCTAAGTAATTTTACACAGTTTTTTAAAATACCCCAAGGAAGAATATCAAAATGAAAAGAATACTGCTTTTCAATTCTCAATTATTTTTCTTACTAGTCTTTAACAACCTAACTAAAAATAAATTTTATATTTATCTGTCAATTTATTTGATCCACTCATTTCACTATTTATCCAAAACATTTCAACCATTTACTGCCCGGGGTCTTGCAAAAGACAAATTCCCCATTTGCCGGGTACGATTACGGAGATATCTTAGATTGAATTTTTGGGTAGTTTGTGTTAAGTTATAAAAAAGCTTATATGAAAATAATAATAATCATAGTTTTTACATTGACTGTATCTCTATTACAAAATAACAATTTCGTCTTTTCTCAAAATTCCACTACCTGGCAGAAAGTATTTGAAGGTCCGATTGGTGGTGATGATGGATTTGAAGCAGTAGTTTCCGACGATTTTGGAAATTCTTATCTTCTTGGTTATGCAAGATTGCCTGCTACTACGGGATTTTGGATTGTCAAAGTAAATCCGTTCGGGGACACAATTTGGACAAAAATTATCGGAGGTTATGGAACAGGCCAGGGAGCTGTTACTGGTGTTGTCACTTCAGATGGCGGAATAATATTCGCCGGTGAAAGAGACACCACCTGTACTATCAGATTATCAGCTAATTGTGATGTAATATGGAATATAAAATATCCGATAAGTCAGAGTTTTCAACCTTCTCATATTTCAAACATAATAAAGACATCGGATAACGGTTATATTATGTGCGGCAGAATTTTTGCTCAGACAAAAGGATGTATTTACAAAATAGATTCGATGGGTAATTTACAATGGCAAAAGTTTCATTCTGCAAAATTTCAAAAAAGATATAATAAAGTAATCGAAATTGAAGGTGGATATTTAATTGATGGTCAAGCAAATGTTGGTCAAGGTATTATCAATACTGTATTAATAAAGCTTGATTATGTTGGTGAGATCGTTTGGGAAAGGGAATTTAGACCTTTTATGTATGGATTTTTCCCAGAAACTATAATTCAGGTAAATAATTCTTATTGGATTTTTGGTACAAAGCTTTCAGGATTAGTATTCTTAAAATTTGATACTATAGGAAATATAATTGACACTGTTTCAATTAATTCTCCTATAAAAAAAAGTGACAGTTTTCGTGATGCTTTCAAAATCCATAATAATTGTTTTATAGTAACCTCGTTAAGATGGGGACCAACTACAAATGATACTGATTATGCAGAAGTAAAAAAAATTGATAGTCTGGGAAATATTCTTGCTTCACGACTTATCACCGGTTATGAATACACTGACATGATGCACAGCAATAAAACAACCAATGGAGATATTATAATAGCAGGTCTCATGTACTATTGGCAGAGAGGAACAAATGCAAACGGTTATGCTGTCAGAATGGATAGCAATCTGAATTACCCGCCGGTTTCAATACAAAATCTTTCCAGCCCTATTGAAAAAAATTATTATCTCTATCAAAATTATCCTAATCCTTTTAATCCTAAAACTGTTATTTCATTTCTAATAGAAAATAAAAGTAATGTGGAATTGCTTATTTATAATACCAAAGGAGAGTTAATAACTAAACTTTTGAATAAATCTTTTAATCAGGGTAAATATTCTATTCACTGGGATGCAACAAGTTTGCCAACAGGAACTTATTTTATCACTCTTCTTGCTGAAAAAAAATTCATAAAAACTATAAAAACTATTTTGTTAAAATAATTTTAATTAAATATGAAAATAAATTTCTTTAAATTTTGTTTACTGTTTATCTGTCTCCAAGCGTGTAATATGATTTATAGTCAAGATCCACCCCCTGCAAACTTTGAATTGTATTTAGAGAACTTCACTTCAGATACTGTAAGGATCAAAGTCTATCCTATTAGTCTAATCATGAATGGTTATAGTCAATATAACTTGATTGCAAGACGCCCGCTAGAAGCACCCTCCCGAGTTTTTAATTATAACAATGGTGTTAGAGTTGACTCTGGGGCAAAGCATTTTTTAATACCAGCAATTCCTAATGGAAAAGAGGGTTTTAATTTTGATGGAGACTTCTTTGGAGCCAACCCGCATTATACAGCTACTGGATCATTTGGGAGAGGATTATATAAGATTCTTTTCATAGAAGAACGCTCTACAAAAGTAATTGATAGCGTATTATATGAGCAGGACGCCGGTATTAACTATGATATTTGGTTTCAATTGGTTAGCAGTACTGCTGCTTATGGTGGACCTGATAGTGTTGGATTAATCTAACGGGATAAATACAGATACAAACTACAGCGCAACTTCAAGAGCAATTGCAAGAGATCTGTATTTGAAAGTAAAGTTTAAAAACAGTGAATATGAATCAGCGGAAGATGAATACAATACAATTTATGAAAACAACACAAACAATTCGTTGGGAATCCACGCGTTGATAAACAAAACCATCTTAGGTAATTTGGTAAGTGGCGATAATTCGGGCAATGAAGAAACAAATCTTACAAAACTGACAGAGCATAAGAAGCAGATAATCGAACTTCTTAATCCAAATGAAAATTCCGCAAGTAGAGGAAATCACGAAACGAGCACATTAGTAAATGAGTTTAGGCTTGAACAGAATTATCCGAATCCGTTTAATCCAACGACAAATATTTCGTTTAATATTCAATATGATAATTTCGTTAATATAAGGGTTTATGATATTCTCGGAAAGGAAGTTAAACTCCTGGTCAATGAATTCAAGCCAGCCGGATCATATAATATATCTTTTGACGGATCAGATCTGTCTAATGGAATATATTTTTATCGAATGGAAGCAGGGGATTTTATTCAGGTAAAGAAAATGATCATGGTTAAGTAATAGTTAGGAATTTAGAATTAGAAATTAAATATAGCCGGGTTCAGTTTGAGTCCGGCTTTATATAAATTTAGATTTAATATAATTCTTAATTACTTTAATTATTTCTCCCGCAGGTTACCTTCGACGGAAGTAACTTTGCAAGTGGATCTATTTTTATAAGCTTCTGGCGGGTGAGTTTGTGCAGACGAAGAGAATGGCGTTGGTTAAGTAACGTTATACAAATTTGGGATTTGGAATTTCGGATTTTGGATTTGTTTCATTGAAGTTATAATTCACTTGGAAGGGAAGTTTTTACGTTAGTTAAATAAAAGTAAAGCGTTGGAGTATTTACTCTGACGCTTTTCTTGTTTGAATTAAAAATTTAAGGAATTATTGTTATGTGAAATGTGAGAAATTCTGAGTATACATCTGTTAGTAAATTGAACAAGGTTTTTAAATTGAATATATTTAGATCCAATGAAAAAATGTCAGTTTGCGATCCTTTTTGTTTTGATAAGCAGCATAAATTTATTTGGTTCTGATTTTTCTGCAATCGATGAGATTGTTTCAAACGGGATTTTAAACGGAGCATTCCCCGGCGCGCAGGTTATTATTGGTAATGAGAAAGATGTTCTTTATGAAAAGTCTTACGGGAATTTTACTTATGACGAATTTTCTGACGTAGTCACCAATTCGAGTATGTTTGATCTTGCGTCACTAACCAAAGTGATAGCTACCACCCCCGCCATTATGAAGCTTTATGAAGAAAGAAAAATTAATCTCAGCGACAAGGTCTCTTATTATCTTCCTGAATTCGCCAATTCCGGCAAAGAAGATATTACAGTATTAAATCTGCTGATACATAATTCAGGATTGATCGCCTTTGTACCTTTTTATAAAACCTGCCGCAGCAAGCAGGATGTTCTTGATGCGATCTTCAATATAGGTCTGGATTATCCGACAGCAACGAAGACAGTTTACAGTGATCTTAACTCGATACTGCTTGGGCTTATAGTTGAGAAGATCTCGGGAATGCCGCTTGATGAATATTGCAAGCTGAATGTTTTTCTTCCTCTTGGAATGAGATCGACTACATTTGTTCCTGACGAGACACTTAAGCCGAGAATTCTTCCGACGGAATTTGACAGCTACTGGAGAAACCGCCAGCTACAGGGTGAAGTTCACGATGAAACAACAGCGATGCTTGAGGGTGTTTCCGGTAACGCGGGACTTTTTTCAAATGCTTCGGATATATATTTGCTTATAAAAACGATGTTAAACAAAGGACATTACTATAATCCTTATACACGAGGGCTGCAGGACGAACAGATCTTTGATGATTTCACAATTGAGCTTTTTACAAAAAGATATGACGATGTATCTTATGAAAATTCGCGGGCTCTTGGCTGGGATACAAAGCCCATTCAGAAAACACAGACAAGGATCCCTTGCGGCGAGCTTATCTCCGAGAACTGTTTCGGGCATACCGGTTTTACCGGAACAAGCGTCTGGTGCGACAAGGATAGAAAGCTTGTAATTATATTTCTGACAAACCGTGTCTATCCTTCGCGTGATAATAGCGGGATAAGGGATGTAAGACCGGAATTGCATAACGCTGCAATCAGGATCGTTTCTGAGCAGAATTAAAATTAAAACATAAAATAAAATTATCAAAATATGAAATTAACAAAGTTCAAAAACGAACCCTTCACTGATTTTACAAAAAAGAAAAACAAGCAGGACTTTGAAAAGGCACTTGAGAAAGTGTCGTTAAGATTTAAAAAGGAATATCCTGTGACAATTGGAGGTGAGCAATTTTTCACTGAGAACAAACTGTACTCATACAATCCTTCCAATAAAGAAGAGACAGTCGGAGTATTTCAGAAAGCGACTGCCGAAATGGGAATCAAAGCCATTGAGATCGCTAATAATGTTTTCAGTGAATGGAAGAATGTTCCTGTGAAGACAAGAGTTAAATTTATTCTTGATGCTGCGAAGAAGATGCGGAAAAGGAAGCATGAGTTTTCTGCGATGATGGTTTATGAAGTGGGAAAGAACTGGGCAGAAGCCGACGGTGATACTGCTGAGGCGATTGATTTCATGGAATACTATGCAAGAGAAATGCTTCGTTATGAAAAAGGTCAGGATACAGTAAAGATCCCGGGAGAGAAAAATAAAGTTGAATATATTTCATTGGGTGTAGGCGTCGTCATTCCGCCCTGGAATTTTCCGCTTGCGATCCTTGTGGGCATGACCACTGCGGCAGTTGTATCAGGTAACACAGTTGTGCTCAAGCCATCAAGTGACTCCCCTGCCATTGCGCAAATGTTCTTTGAGCTTCTTGAAGAAATTAAATTACCAAAGGGTGTTGTAAATTTTGTATCAGGTGACGGAAGTGTTATAGGTGATCTGCTGATCACTCATTCGTTAACAAGATTTATATCATTCACAGGTTCGATGGAAGTCGGACTGAGAATCAACGAGCTTGCCGCGAAGAAACAGCCGACACAGATCTGGATAAAGAGAGTTGTCGCGGAAATGGGTGGAAAAGATTCTATTGTTGTAGATGCAGATCTTCTTGATTTTAATGATACTGTCAAAGGTGTTGTTCAGGCGGCATTTGGATTTCAGGGACAGAAGTGTTCAGCATGCTCAAGGGTGATTGTGGATGAAAAGATATATGATAAATTCTGTGACGCGTTAGTTGAAGAAACAAAGCGGATCAAGGTAGGAAATGCAACTGACAATCCAAACATGGGACCTGTCATTAATGAAAAATCAAAGAATAGTATTACGGGTTACATTAAGAAAGCTATTGATGAAGGCGGTATATTAATTCATGGCGGGATGGAACTCAGCGAGAAGGGATATTATGTTCAGCCGACAATCATTAAAGATGTTGACAGAGACGGCACTATCGCTCAGGAAGAAATTTTCGGACCTGTGCTTGCTGTCATCAAGTCGAAGAATTTTGATGACGGGCTGGCAATTGCGAACAATACCATTTACGGACTTACAGGAGCAGTCTATACAAAGCATAAAAAGAAGCTTGAGAAAGCTGAGAGGGATTTCTTTGTCGGCAATCTTTATCTTAACAGAAAATGTACGGGCGCGCTTGTTGGTGTGCATCCTTTCGGCGGCTTCAATATGAGCGGAACAGATTCAAAGGCAGGAGGAAAGGATTATTTGGGATTGTTCCTTCAGGCGAAGTCGATCGCGCAGAAAGTGAAATAGATTAATGAGATTCATAAGATTTATAAAATTTATAAGATTGTCAGACTTTTCTTTTTAAAACTATTTATTAAAAAAAAACAATGTTCAAAACATATTTTAAATATTTCAGCATCTTTGTATTCACACTCACTTTATTAAGCTGTGACAATAGCCATCTGGAGCAGAAGAAGGAACAACTAATGAAAGAAGCGGGTAAATTGAAGAATAAAATTGATTCAACAGCATCAAGGATCGATTCGGCGAAGAGAGAGTATGACAGTCTGGAGAGAAAGATCACCAAGGGGAAAAATGAAGTGGATTCATTATTAAAAAAATTAACTCCATTCAAAAAATAATATTATTCATTAAATGAAAATACACGAGTATCAGGCAAAAGAGCTATTGAAAAAATACGGAGTTCCGGTTCAGGATGGAATTGCTTTCACTGATCTTTATCAATTTGATGAGGTCATAAGTAATCTGATGTCTCGCGGGATAAATCAGTTCGTCGTCAAGTCACAGATCCACGCAGGCGGCAGAGGCAAAGGAAAAGTTTTTAATAAAGACAACAGGGAAGAGCTGATCGTTGAAGGCGGAGTAAAGTTTGTCGGAGACGATATTATTAAAGCCAAAGATTATGCAGGAAAGCTTCTCGGCAATATTCTGGTAACACATCAGACAGGAGAAGAAGGTAAGCAGGTTCAGACATTATTTGTTACCGAAGGAATTGATTATAAAAAGGAATTGTACCTTGGAATTCTTCTTGACAGAAATGTTTCAAGAAATGTAATCATGGCTTCTGTTGAAGGCGGAGTTGAAATTGAAAAAGTTGCTGAAGAAACTCCTGAAAAAATTATAAAGGTCTGGGTTGATCCGTCATTTGGATTAATGTCCTATCAGGCAAGAGAGCTTGCTGATGGTCTTGGACTTGAAGGAAACGTTTACAAGGATTTCATAAAATTCATAACCGCGCTTTATAAAGCTTATGAAGATCTGGACGCGACACTGCTGGAAGTGAACCCGATGGTGATCACGAATGATGACCGAGTGCTCGCTCTTGACGCAAAAGTAACGCTAGATGATAATTCTTTTTTCAGACACAAAGACTACATTGAATTAAAGGATGAGAATGAGGAAGATCCTCTTGAACTTGAAGCATCAAAGTATAATCTTAATTATATAAAGCTTGACGGTAATGTCGGCTGCATGGTCAACGGCGCCGGACTGGCGATGGCAACAATGGATCTGATAAAGCTTGCGGGCGGATCACCGGCTAACTTTCTTGATGTTGGCGGAACAGCAACACCTGATACAGTTGAAAATGGTTTCAGAATAATTCTTTCGGATAAGAATGTTAAGGCGATACTTATAAATATTTTCGGCGGAATTGTTCGCTGTGACAGGGTTGCAAACGGAGTGATACAGGCGGCGAAGAACATTGAAATTCCCGTACCCGTTGTAGTGAGACTTCAGGGCACCAATGCACTCGAAGCGAAAAAGATACTTGATGACTCGGGATTGAATCTTATTTCAGCGACAACACTTGAAGACGCGGCAGAAAGAGTTACTGAAGCGCTTAAGAGAAAATAATCAATCTTATTTATTTTAAGAAGAAGTATAAAAATACTAAAATAAATCATCTTATGTTAACAACACTTAAAGCAGTCATAAAAGAAGACGGTTCGGTTCAGCTCCTCGAACATGTTAAATTGGATCACGAAGTAAAGGCACTAGTGACTATTTTAGACAGTGACATTTCATATGATAAAGATGATGTTCATGAAATAATGACTTTGAGCGAATCCGTTCTCTCAAAAGACTGGCTAAAGCCTGAGGAAGATGAAGCATGGAAAAATTTGTAAAAGGTGATATTGTTGTTCACAGCGGATAAGAAAATTCTTCTTTATAAAATTGGCTCGCTCAAATCTGATAAGTTTGAGGAAATAGTAAACAAAATCATAAGCATTATTAATTAGAGAATCTTCCCATTTATAGTATTATGGAAAAAACAAAAATATTTTCAAACGGAGTAAGTAGTTTCAAGAAAATCAGTGACACTTATTCGTTTACATACGACGACATTTCATTACTCCCCAATCAGATCTCAGAAATTGCACACAGGTCAGAATGTGATACCAGTGTGGATTTTCTCGGAATAAAACTTAGGATGCCAATAATCGGTTCACCCATGAATACTGTAGTAGGCGGAAGGATGATGAAAGCGCTTGCAGACTTGAAGTGTCTTGGAGTAATCCACAGGTTTAATTCAATTGATGAGCAGATAAAAGAGATGAATGAAAACGGGCTACAAAATTCAGGTTATAAATCCGCGGCGATCGGTATTAACAAGAGCACGGATCTTGACAGATTGAAAAGTCTCGCCGACGCAGGGTTGAAGATCATCTGTGTTGACATTGCAAACGGCGGCTCAAGAATGATTGAAGAATTTATGACGCTTGCACAGTTTACCATCAAGCAATATGATCTGAAGATAATTGCCGGTAATGTTGCAAGTTCAGAAACAACAGAATTTCTTATCAATGCAGGAGCAGACGCGATCCGTGTCGGTATTGGCAACGGCGCAATGTGTTCTACATCAGTAAAGTCCGGGGTCGGTATTGGTCAGGTTGATGCTATCATAAGAGCACTTGAAGCAAAGGTAAAGCTTGGAAGTAATGTTCAGATCATAGCTGACGGCGGTATCAATACTCCGGGAGCAATGTGTAAAGCGCTTGCTTTGGGATGTGACGCGGTAATGTTCGGCAGAGTTCTCTCCGGCACTGAAGAATCACCGGGAGAAGTTTTGAAATACAACAATCAGCGATGGAAAAAATATTGCGGCAGTGCATCTTTTGCAATGAAGCAGGAAAAGAAAGATTATATTGAAGGCGAGGAATCACTGGTGCCATACAAAGGTGATGTTTCTAAAATAATTAAGGAATACACGGAAGGTCTTCAGTCTTCAATGAGCTATCTTAATTCACGTACGATCGAAGAATTTCAAAGGAACGCATCTTTTGTAAAGCTGACAAGCAATTCATTTAACGAAAGAAAGCCGCAGATCTGAATGCCCGATATTTTTTGGTTCAGGAAAGATCTGAGAACAGTTGATAACAAGGGCTTTGCCGAATTCATAAATAAAATTTCAGACAGCAGTAAGTTCGCTTTAATTTATATAAAGAATAAGGATTCATTCAAATACTTTGGTGAGAAACGCATAAGCTTTCTGATTGAATGTTTGGATGAATTGAGATCAGAGCTTGGTTCGTTGGGACTGACACTGAATATTCTTGAAGGTAAAAGCTCTGAAGTCTTTGAAAAAATAATTAAAGAGCATAAGGAAGTTTCAGTTTATTGCAATGAGCAGGTTGAGCCATATTGTTTGGGACGCGATGAACGAGTGAAAAAACTGATCACTGATTCGGGAGGAAGCTTTTATAAATTCACCGATACAACGATCTTTAATTTAGGAGAAATAAAAAATGGTGAAGCGAAGCAGTATAAGGTTTACACGCCATTCAAGAATCAGTGTTTAGCCCGGCTGACACATGGGCATTATAGAAAGATAAGTGTTGATCTGAACTTACTTCAAAAAGAAAACCAGATTAAAATTAAAGCAAAGACATACGATACCGGAAAAAATTATGCTAAGCTGACAATATCTGAATTTTTAAAGGGCGGAAGAAAAGAAGCATTGAAGCTTCTTAAAGATTTTTACGAGATTGGAATTATTAATTACACTGAGAAAAGAAATTTTCCTTCTGTTAAAGGAACAAGCTTACTTTCAGCGCACATTCATTTTGGAACAGTAAGCATAAGAGAATGCCTGAGGACAGCTTATGTAAAACTGGGCAAAGCAAGTAAAGGAAAGGAAGACATTCAGAAATGGATAAATGAATTGTTCTGGAGAGAATTTTATTACAACATAACATTTCATAATCCAAAAATTTTATACCAATCATTCAACAGGGAATATGATAACCTCAAATGGAATTACGATGAAGACAATTTTGAAAACTGGTGTAAAGGAAAGACCGGCTACCCTATAGTCGATGCCGGAATGAGACAGCTTAATCAGGAAGGATGGATGCATAACAGGGTGAGAATGATAACAGCGATGTTCCTTACAAAGGATCTGTTCATTGACTGGCGTTACGGTGAGAAATATTTTGCCGATAACCTGATCGATCTGGATCTTTCAAGCAATAACGGCGGATGGCAGTGGAGCGCATCGACAGGTGTTGATGCTCAGCCCTATTTCAGGATATTCAATCCGTATTTGCAAAGTAAAAAATTTGATAAGAACGGTGCTTACATTAAAAAATATGTTCCAGAATTAAAAAATGTTCCTGAAGAATTTATACATGAACCAAACTTAATGAGCGTGATGGAACAAAAGATGTATGAAGTCATCATTGGCAAAGATTATCCTCAGCCGGTTGTGGAGCATTCCAAGGCAAGAGAAGAAGTGATCAAAAATTTTAAAGAAGCTATCAGAAAAAACTAAGTTTATCATTGGGCGATATTGATTCAAAATACGAACCTGTAATCGGGCTCGAAGTTCACGCACAGATGAAGACAAAGTCTAAAGCATTTTGTAAATGCTCGACTGATTTTCATTCATCACCTAACTCGAATGTCTGCCCTGTATGTTTAGGTTATCCCGGAACATTACCTATGCTTAACGAGCAGCTAGTAGATTTCACGATAAGAATGGGACTTGCTACAAACTGCAGTATCCGGGAGAAGTCAATCTTCTCAAGAAAAAATTATTTTTATCCTGATCTGACAAAAGGTTACCAGATAACCCAATTTGAAACTCCTTTGTGCTATGACGGGCACCTGAATATAAGGAAGAAAGACGGTGATGAGAAAAGGATCGGCATTACACGCATTCATATAGAAGAGGACGCAGGAAAATCAATTCATGATTTTCATGATGATGAAACGCTGGTTGATTTCAACAGATGTGGTGTACCGCTTATTGAAATAGTAAGCGAGCCGGACATACGCTCAACTGAGGAAGCGTTTCTTTATTTATCAAAAGTAAAACAGATACTTGTATATCTTGATATCAATGACGGCAATCTTGAAGAAGGTTCCATGAGATGCGATGCAAATGTTTCGATAAGATTAAAAGGAGACAGTAAATTCGGAACCAGAACTGAAATTAAAAATCTGAATTCATTTAAGAATGTAGTTGATGCAATTGAAGCGGAAATTAAAAGACAGACCAATGTACTTGAAGCGGGAGATAAGGTTTTTTATCAGACAATGACATTCAATGCGAAGGACAAGAAGACAACAGCAACACGTTCAAAAGAGGAGGCGCATGACTACAGATATTTTCCGGAGCCGGATCTTGTTAAGCTGAATGTAAGTCTGACAATGATAGACAGTGTAAGGAAAAAATTGCCTGAATTTCCTGACGCAAGACGTGAGAGATTTGTTAAGGAATATTCTTTGAGTGACATTGATGCGTCCGAATTAACGCAGGATAGAAAATTTGCGGATTACTTTGAAGCCACGGCAAACCAGTTGGAAAACAAGAATGATAAAGGATATAAAACCATAGCGAACATTCTTCGGGTTGATGCAAAGAGAGTTCTGAATGAAAATAAGATCAGCATAAATGAATTTCCTTTATCGGGTAAAATTATTTCCCGGCTTGCAGATTCTACTGCGGCAGGAAACATAAGCGTCACGGCTTCAAAAGAAATTTTCAATCTTATGCTTGAAGGTAAAACTTACGAAGAACAATCAGAGATCTTCAAAAAGGCAGAAGGAAGTTTATCGCAGGTTTCAGATAATACTGAAATTGAAACCATTGTGCTGAAAGTTCTACAGGAAAATCCAAATGAAGTAGGAAGGTATAAGATAGGTGAAAAGAAGCTTGCGGGATTCTTTGTAGGAAAGATAATGCAGGAGAGTAAAGGCAAAGCAAATCCGAAGATCGTAAATGAGCTGCTGATAAAAAATTTAGAAGTATAATTTAAGATTAATACAAATGAGAAAGAAACTGATAGCGGGCAATTGGAAAATGAACCTTACGAGTTCGGAATCTGAGCAGCTTGCAAAGGATATCGTCAGCAATTTAGATAAAAAGGTAATTGCAAAAACCGATGTCCTTATCTGCCCGACATACATTTCGCTCGAAGTAGTAGGCAGGATCATTTCCGGAACCGGCATCAAGCTCGGGGCGCAAAATCTTTTTTTTGAAAATGACGGCGCGTTTACCGGAGAAATATCTGCGAGGATGATCAAAGAGATCGGTTGTGAATATGTCATCGTTGGACACAGTGAAAGAAGAAAGCATCTTCACGAGACCAATAAGATCATCAATAAGAAGATAAAGAAAGCGTTAGAGTTCGGTCTGAAGCCGATCCTTTGTGTCGGTGAAACATTTGAAGAGAGGGAAGATGAAATTTATGAAGGAATAGTTGAAGAACAGGTAATCGATTCACTTGCAGACATAACTAAAGCCGAAATGAATAATATTATTATTGCTTATGAGCCTGTGTGGGCGATAGGAACAGGATTGAATGCAACATCAAAACAAATCAGCGACATGCATTTACTCATCGGTAGAGCGTTCAATAAATTAGTCAACGAAAATGCGGCAAATGAATTACTGGTACTTTACGGAGGAAGTGTGAATGATAAAAACTCGAAGGAGATATTGTCAGCAAGCGGAGTGGACGGAGCATTGATCGGTGGCGCAAGCCTTAAAGCGGAAGAGTTCGCGAAAATAGCAAATACCGCTGCACAGATTTAGG
>Ga0163153_10002507_pt1 | contig 26465 bp, 18 predicted proteins | sample OliLakLV19MP6IB1_FD_148629 | JGI IMG/M metagenome (GOLD analysis project Ga0163153, IMG submission 148629) | Freshwater microbial mat bacterial communities from Lake Vanda, McMurdo Dry Valleys, Antarctica - Oligotrophic Lake LV.19.MP6.IB-1 | ecosystem: Environmental > Aquatic > Freshwater >...
GGCAAAAAGAACAGCAACCGAGCAACCCTTTCAGACCCCAAACCATAACTTAATTCCAACCAAAACTGGTCCAACGATCGGGGTCCACCTCAGGCGACGCCCTGGGAGAACGCCCGCCAATCAGTTCAAGGGCTGAAGGCCCGGCCCATCCCGACGAACTGCGCCGTGCCGTTGGCGCTTATTGAGGCTCGCGCAATAGGGTGACATCGCTGCCAAAGCGCTGGCCACGTTCAGTGGAGCGCCGAGCCTTGCTGGCTTGAGCGAAAAGACGTTCCCCCCGTGCCGAGCAAGGCTCGGCGCTCCGTCACCCTGTTGCACGAGCCTCTATAAACCAAAACTTCGTCTCTTGGATGTGACGCGCGATAGTCGGTTTTGCAGGGTCGATGTCGTGAACGTTTCGCGAAAATTCTCCTTGTGAATAGGACGGCACAGCGGTTAGTCAGTAGCTCCATGCCTAAGCCAAATCAGTCCCTCGGGACGGTCTCGTCTTTGAGCCGTCGTCACTTCATCAAATACACCACGTTCGCCGCCAGCGCCTTCACCGTCGCCGGGCCCTACATCCTGCGTGGACAAAATCTCAACAGCCGCATCCAGGTCGGCGTCGTCGGTGCCGGCGGCAAAGGCTCCAGCGACACGGATGAAACCGCCAAGGCCGGCGGCGTCATCGTGGGCCTGTGCGATGTGGACAAAAACACGCTCGCCTCCCGTGGTGCGAAGTATCCGGACGCCAAGCGCTATCAGGACTTCCGCAAAATGCTCACCGAAATGGACAAGGGCATCGACGCGGTCATCGTCGCCACGCCCGACCATCTCCATGCGCCGGCCAGCATCATGGCGATGAAGGCGGGCAAACATTGCTTTTGCCAGAAGCCGCTCACGCACTCCGTCCATGAAGCGCGCACGATGCGCGACGTGGCGAAGAAGATGAAGGTCGCCACGCAGATGGGCAATCAAGGCAGCGCCGGCAGCGGATTGCGCCGCGCCGTCGAAGTCATCCAGGCCGGCATCATCGGCAAGCCGCAGCAGCTCCACGTCTGGAGCAACCGCCCGATCTGGCCCCAAGGCCAGGCGCGTCCTGAAGGTTCCGATCCAGTGCCAGAAACGCTCGACTGGGATCTGTGGCTGGGGCCCGCGCCGTTCCGTCCTTACAAGAAGGATGCGTATCACACGTTCGCCTGGCGCGGCGTTCAGGACTTCGGCACCGGCGCGCTCGGTGACATGGCGTGCCACACGGTCAACATGCCCTTCCGCGCGCTCAAGCTCGGTTACCCGACGGAAGTCGAGGCGGAATCCACCGGCATGAACAAGGAATCGTGGCCGTTGAGCAGCAAGATTCGTTTCCAGTTTCCCAAGCGCGACGGTCTCCCGCCGCTTTCCTTCTGGTGGTATGACGGCAAGCCGAAGGCGAAGGAAACCCATCGTCCTCACGCCGACATCGTGGAAGACATCGTCGCCATGCAGGGCGAGCTCCCCGGCAGCGGCTGCCTCATCATCGGCGACAAGGGCCGCATCTTTTCCCCGGACGATTACGGCTCGCAGTTCTTCATGCGCTTGAACGACGAGAAGCAGCTCGTGCAAAGCAGCAAGCACGAGGCGCTCAAGCCCATTCCTGAATCGATTCCCCGCAGCCCCGGCCATTACGTCGAGTGGATCAACGCCATCAAGGGCGGCAGTCCGGCTTACTCGAACTTCGACATCGCGGCCTACCTCACCGAGATCATCCTGCTCGGCTGCGTGGCGCTGCGCACCGGCAGCAAGCTGGAATGGGACGGCCCGAAGATGCGCGCCAAGAACACCAAGGAAGCCGCGCAATACGTGAAGCGCGAATACCGTCAGGGCTGGACGCTCTGAGCCGTAGCAATTGAGATTGCGCCCATCTGGGGCGCAGCGGGCCGCGCCGTCGCGGCCCGCTTTTTATTGTGGGCGTGGCGTCAGGCCGGAAGCCCGACGCCACGGCAAATTCAAGATTGAAACGGACCGTCGCTCCCGCCAGATTTGCGCCATGACGAAATCTGTGTTCAAAGGTCCCGTTTACGTCGTGCGCGATAACATCGACACGGACCAGATCATCCCCGCCCAATACCTGAATCTCATCCCGACCATGCCGGACGAATACGAAAAGCTCGGCAGCTTTGCGATGTGCGGCCTCCCGGAATCCCTCTACCCCACGCGCTTCGTCAAGCAGGGCGCGTTGGACACGGACTACCCGATCATTCTCGGCGGACGCAACTTCGGCTGCGGCAGTTCCCGCGAGCACGCACCCATCGCCATCGGTTCGGCCGGCTGCAAGATCGTCCTCGCCGAAGGCTTCGCACGCATCTTCTTCCGGAACTGCGTCGCCACCGGTGAAGTCTATCCCTGCGAACTGACCGAGCGCCTCTGCGACGTGCTGAAGACCGGCGACGTCGTGACCGTGGATCTCGACAAGGCCAGCGTCACCGCTGAAGGGACCGGGAAAGTTTATTCCTTCAAGCCGCTTGGTGAAGTGCGTCCCGTCGTGGACGCCGGCGGCCTCTTCAACTTCGCGCGCAACAGCGGACTGATCCCGGCGAAAGTCTAAATGTCCCTCGCTGACCTCCGCCGCGAATACAAACTCGGCAACCTCGACGAATCGGAACTCCACCCCGATCCGCTCCAGCAGTTCAACCAGTGGTTCCGGCAGGCGCTGGATGCCCGGGGCGGCAGCAGCCGCTTGAGGGCTTTCGGCATCGGCATCTACAAGGCGTTTCAATCCCTGCTCGGCGCGAAGCCGGTGGACCCGCACGCCATCTCGCTGGCGACGGCGGACAAGAACGGACGCCCTTCAGTCCGCACGGTCCTGCTCAAAGGCGCGGATGCCCGCGGCTTCATCTTCTTTACCAACTACGAGAGCCGCAAAGGCCGCGAGCTGACGGAGAATCCGCAGGCCGCGATCGTCATCCACTGGGGCGATGTGGAACGGCAGATATGTGTGACCGGAACCGTCACCAAGCTTCCCAAGCCGGAATCGGAAGCCTACTTCAAGAGCCGGCCGCGCGGTTCGCAGCTCGCCGCCTGGATTTCCAAACAAAGCTCCGTGGTGCCGGGCCGCGACTTTCTCGAACAGCAGATGGCCGCCGCCGCCGCGAATTTTCCAACCGATGTCCCGATGCCGGAATGCTGGGGAGGCTTCGTGCTCGCGCCGTTGGAAGTAGAATTTTGGCAGGGCCGCGCCAGCCGTCTGCATGACCGGCTGCGCTACGTGCGCCAGCCCGACGGTTCGTGGAAGAACGAACGCCTGTCTCCGTAAGTCCGCTCACTTTCCTGCACCCCTCATCATCTTGAACGAACGCGTCATCCAAATCGTAGAAGCGGTGGTTCGCCAGAACTCCCGCACCAATCCGGCCGACGGTCTCCTGCGCATTGAAATGCGGCGTCAAAAGGAGCTTCCGCCCGATCTCGCCCGCAAGGCCGCGCGCGCCGTGTTCGCGATCTTCCGGTGGCGGGGCTGGATCGATGCGGCGCGTCCCGTCGTGGAACAGATCGGGCAGGCGGACGAATTGCAGGAACGCTTCGGCAAGGCGCCCCAAAGTTTTCCTGATGAAGAACTGCTCGCGCGCGCCGTGCCCGCGTGGATCAGCAATGAGATGGAGGTTGCTCCGTCCTGGTTGCGCAGCCTGCAGGCGGAGCCCCGGCTCTGGCTTCGCGCACGCATCGGCCAGGGCGATCAGTTGGCGGCGATTCTCGGCAACTGCTGGATTCCGCCCCAGCCCGCGCTCGCAGACTGCGTGGAGTATCTCGGTTCTGAAGATCTGTTTCGCACCAGGGAATTTCACGCCGGCGAACTGGAGCTTCAGGACATCAACTCGCAGATCGTCAGCCTCGTCTGCGCGCCGAAGCCCGGCGAAACGTGGTGGGACGCGTGCGCCGGAGAAGGCGGGAAGCTGCTTCATCTCTCCGACCTGATGCAGAACAAAGGTCTCATCTGGGCCAGTGACCGGACGGAATGGCGCTTGAAACGGCTGAAGATCCGCGCCAGCCGCAGCAAGGCGTTCAACTATCGGAGCGTCCTCTGGGATGGCGGAGCAAAGCCGCCGATGAAGACGAAGTTCGACGGGGCTCTTGTAGATGCGCCGTGCAGCGGCGTAGGGACATGGCAGCGGAATCCGCACGCCCGCTGGACGACGACCGCAGAAGACGTGGCGGAACTCGCAGCGGTCCAGAAGCGGATGCTGCGAACAGTGGCGGGTTCCATCAAGCCGGGCGGCCGGCTGATTTATTCCGTATGCACGCTGACGAAGGCGGAGACCTCGGACGTGGCGTTGGAATTTGACAAGGCGTTCCCTGAGTTCGTCCGTGAACCGATTGTGAACCCTTTAAAGCCAGAAGCTGCCCCGACGAATGAGCTTTGCCTGTGGCCTGCGGATGGCGGGAACGGGATGTTTATCGTGGCGTGGCGTCGCCAAAAAGAAACTGGCCGCCAGGAAACAAAACAAACCTGACGGCCAGCAGGAGGCCGCGGACCGAAGCCCGCAGACAAAGCCGGATCAATCAATTCGAGCGGATGAAGTCGTCGAACTCCATCGCCGTGCTCTCATCGAAGCGTCCGTTCGGACCGGCGGAACGAATCAGCACGCTGGTGTCCGAGAAATAAATTCGGAGCGGGTTGCCCCAGGGATCGGTGAACTCACCCTTTCCATTGACCTCCAGTTTGCGGCCGACGATGACGGTGACCCTCTTCTCGTTCTGACCCTGGAGAGCCTTCAAGACTTCGGCATTGCTTCCCTTCGGATACGCGCCGACGAATTCCTTGTACTTTTGGAGTCCGTCAAAAAGACTTTCGACATCGCTGCTCAGCCTCGCATTGCGCGCCTTCGCCTGGACGGTGGTGATGGCCTTGACCGCCCAGCCGCCCGCGATGATCACCGCGATGACGCCGACGATTAACAAAAACTTTTTCATAATTCATACCATCGGCCGTGCGCGCTTAAATCTTTAGACAGGGTGCGGGGCAGACGAAATCCAGATGCACTTGAATGTTTTCAGGACAAACACCCGGCCGCAGTGGTCAGGGTCGGGACATAGTCGATACGCCAGCGCGACCATGACCCGATGGCTTTCGGCTTTGCCGGCACGGGTTCCTTTGGAACACTGCGGCCTCATGAAGTCCAAGCGCAGTGTTCGCAGCCGGCAGAGACGATTCGTGCTCGGCATTGATTTCGGAACGCTCTCCGCCCGCGCGCTGCTGGTGGATGCGGACACCGGCGAAGAAGTGGCCGAGGCGGTTCACGACTATCGTCACGGTGTCATTGAGGAACGATTGCCCGGCGACCAGAGGCGACTGCCGCCCGAGACCGCGCTGCAACATCCGGCAGATTACCTGGAGGCGATGGAGCGGACGATCCCGCAGGCCTTGCGCAAGGCGAAGGCGACGGGGGATCAGGTGCTGGGCATCGGGACGGACTTCACTTCCTGCACCGTGCTGCCGACGCGGTCCGATGGAACTCCGCTCTGCCAGGAGAAACGCTGGCAGAAGAATCCGCACGCGTGGGTGAAGCTCTGGAAGCATCATGCCGCACAGCCGGAGGCGGATCGCATCAACGAGATCGGCGGGGCGCGACAGGAGAAGTTCCTCAAGTCCTACGGCGGACGTTATTCGAGCGAATGGTTTTTCTCGAAGCTGCTGGAGACGGCGAATCACGCTCCCGAAGTTTATCGCGCCGCAGAGCGTTTCCTCGAAGCGGGCGACTGGATTGTCTGGCAGCTCACCGGCAACGAGCGGCGTTGCGTTTCCGCCGCAGGCTTCAAGGCCATGTGGGTTTGTCCGGACGAGAAACGAGGAGCGGCAACCCCCTTGGAGGGACGAGTTCCACGAGCCCCTGATCTCACGGCCAGCCAAGGAAAACGGGGACTCGCAGAGCTCGTCCCTCCAAAGAACAACGAGCCAGCCGCATCCAATCGCTACAGCTATCCTTCGCCGGAATTTTTCAGCGCGCTTCATCCGGCGCTGAAGGATGTCGTTCGCGAGAAGTTGAGCACTGACTTGTCCAGGCTCGGCAGCAATGCCGGTGGCCTGACCCGCGCGATGGCGGCCCGGTTCGGATTGCGCGAGGGAACGCCGGTCGCCGCGGGCAACATCGATGCGCACGTTGCCGTCCCGGCCTGCGGCGTGACGACGGCGGGAAAGCTCGTGATGATTCTCGGCACCTCCACCTGTCATCTCCTGCTCGGCGAGACGCGGCGCGAAGTCGAGGGCATGTGCGGCGTCGTGGAAGACGGCGTGGTGAACGGGCTGTGGGGATACGAGGCGGGCCAGGCGGGCGTGGGCGATCTGTTTGCGTGGTACATGGGCCACGGCGTCCCGGCATCCGTCCACGACGAGGCGAAGAAGCTGCGCACTTCCGTTTATCAACTGCTCGAACAACGGGCGTCTGCGCTGCAACCCGGCGAGTCCGGCCTGCTCGCTCTCGACTGGTGGAACGGCTGCCGTTCCGTGCTCATGGATTCCAGCCTCAGCGGACTGCTGCTCGGCGCGACGCTGGGAACGCGTCCGCATGAAATCTATCGCGCCTTGATCGAAGCCACGGCCTTCGGCACGCGGCAGATCATCGAGGCGTTCACGGGCAAAGGCGTGGCCATCGATGATCTCCATGCCTGCGGCGGGCTGGCGCAAAAGAACCCGTTGCTGCTGCAAATTTATGCGGATGTGACTGGTCGCCCGATTCGCGTGGCGGCTTCGCAGCAAACGTGCGCGCTCGGCGCGGCGATGCACGGCGCGTTGGCGGCGGGCCTTTATCCGGACATGAACGCGGCGGCGAAGAAGATGGTCCGGCCCAGCACCCGGACTTACCGGCCGAAGGCAGCGAACAAGCTGATCTACGACCAGCTCTACGCGGAATATGGCCGGCTGCATGACAGCTTTGGGCGGGCGGCGAACAGTCCGATGAAAGTGTTGCGCCGGCTGCGTGCGGCGGCCTTTGCTGATAAGTAACCGGACAGTCATGAGCGATCCATCAGACCAGCCACAGCGCCACGAGAAGACCGTTCTGATTCGGCCCGAATTTCTCAATCACGGCGGGACGTTGTTCGGCGGTTACATGATGCAATGGGCCGATGACATGGCCTACAACGCCGCGTCCCTCTCGTTTCCCGGAGCGATCTTTGTCACGAAGCTGTTCGGCCAGTTCGACTTCACCTCACCCATCGTCGCCGGCGACATCATCAAGATTTACAGCGAAGTGGAAAGCGTCGGCATCACGTCGTGCAAGATTCAGGTCTGGGCTCTCAACGCGCGTTCCGGGGCCGAGGTCTTTCGCACTTTCGCGGTGATGGTGAACGTGAGGGATGGAAAGAAGACGCCGCTTCGTCCGTAGAGTCTGGATGGAATCGTGAATTCTTCGAAGACCCACCTGACCAGAACAAACCGCTCTTGGCTTCTCGTTACGATCTGGTAACGTCGCTCAAATCAAATCCCGACAATCCATGAAACTGTTGTACTCTGCGGCTGTTCTTTGCATTCTCCTCGCCTGTCTTTCACTTCACGCCCAACCGGTCATCTCCGAGTTCATGGCTGCCAATGCGGGATCCCTTCTCGACGAAAACGGTGACGCCTCAGATTGGATCGAGATCCAGAATCGCGGAACCACGACGCTTGATCTGGCCGGCTGGCGTCTGACGGATGACCCTGACGATCTGGCGAAATGGACTTTTCCATCCACGAATCTTTCCGCCGGACAGTTCCTTGTCGTGTTCGCTTCCGGGAAGAACCGCGTTGTGCCTGGAGCGCGGTTGCACGCCGGCTTTCAGCTCGATGCCGCCGGTGAATATCTCGCGCTGGTCCGGCCGGACGGCGAGATTGCCCAGCAGTTTTCGCCGACTTTCCCGCCGCAGATCAGCGATGTCTCCTATGGCGTCGATACGATCACTTCGACGATGCGATTCGTGACGAACGGCACCGTTGCCCGCTGGCGGGTGCCGTTGAGCGCAGGAGACTTCCCCGGCGACTGGGCCGCGACAAATTTCATTGATGCAAGCTGGAGCTCCGGCCGCACCGGGCTTGGTTTCGATCTTGGAACTTCAAACAACATCGTGGGCGGCACCGCCACCAATGTGGCGCGCGGCAAACCCACATCGCAGTCGTCCACGCTCGGCGCGTTCACTTCTGACCTCGCCGTCAATGGCACCACGTCCGACTTCACCCACACCGCCGCCGGCCAGGGGCTTCCCGCGACGTTGACCGTCAGTCTCGGCACCAACTACGGCATTGAGCGGATAATCATCAGCAACCGCGGAGACTGCTGCGGTTCCCGGCTGCGCGACATCACGGTGCGAATCCTCAGTGCCTCCGGCACGACGAACTACACGTCGCCTCTTTTGAACCCGGAGAACGCGCTGGCGGGTCCGGCCAATCTCACCCTGAACCTGACCCAGTTGACCAGCGGGCTCGTCATCGGAGCGCAGGTCCAGATCAGCCGCACGCCGGACCCTGACCTTTCGGGCAGCGGCGGCATAGGGAACACAGACGAAGCAAGCGTCCTCTCGCTGGCAGAAGTCGAAGTGCTCGCCGTGCCAGCCTCCGGTTCCTTCAACAGCCTCATCCGTACCGACCTCGCCGGCTCCATGCAGAACGTCAATGCCACCGCGCTCGTCCGCGTGCCGTTTCAAGTCGTGGCCGATGAACTCCCGCCACTGTCTCAACTCACTCTGAGGATGAACTACGACGACGGCTTCGTCGCCTACCTGAACGGCGTTCAAGCCGCCATGAGAAACTCGCCCGTCAGCCTCGCCTGGGATGCCGCTGCCACGGCGGAGCATCCGGATGCTGCCGGGTTCATCGCGGAAACCATCGATCTCTCAGCGAACATCGGCCTGCTGCAGGACGGCGTGAACGTGCTGGCCATCCACGCCTTGAACCGCACGGCGGCAGACGATGACTTGCTGGTGCTGCCGGAACTGACCGGCGTTTCCGTCGGCGCTTCCGCGGAGCGTTACTTCACGCAGCCTTCCCCCGGTGGCGTCAACGGCGGCGGCTCGTTGGGGTTCGTGGCGGACACGAAGTTCAGTGTTGATCGTGGCTTCTACGACGTGCCGTTCACGGTCGCCATCACCACCGCCACCGCCGGAGCATCGATTTACTTCACCACGAACGGCTCCGCGCCGAGCTCGACGTCCGGCGCTCTCTACACCGCACCAATCCTCATCAGCCGCACCACCGCCCTCCGAGCCATCGCCACGAAGGCCGGCTGGACCTCGTCCGACGTCGATACTCACACCTACGCATTTCTCACCGACATCGTCACCCAGAGTCACCAGTCGGTTACCAACGCCGGCTATCCGAACACCTGGTCGAGCGTTGCCGGTGATTACGCGATGGACCCGCGCATCACGGTCTCCAACGCGGCTCAGATGGTTCCCTCGCTGCGCTCGCTGCCGTCGATGTTCATCAGCACCAGCATTTCCAATCTCTTCAACGCCACCTCGGGCATCTACGCCCAGCCGCTCAGCCACGGCATCGCCTGGGAACGCCCGGCCTCCATCGAACTGGTGGATACCAACGGCAACACGGAGTTCCAGGAAGACGCCGGCCTGCGCATTCAGGGGGGATACTTTCGTGATCCGAACGTCACGCAGAAACATTCTCTCCGCGTCCTGTTCAAGAGCCAGTATGGCGCGGGAAAGCTCAACCACGACCTGTTCCATCGCGAAGATGCAGTGACGCAATTCGATGGGTTCGTGCTCCGTGCCGGCGCGAACGACGGGTACGCCTGGAACGCGGCGAAGGACACGGAGCAATTCATCCGAGTGCAATTCGGTGGTGACCTTCACCTCTCGATGGGACATTCCACCCCGCACGGAACGTTTGTGCATCTCTACCTCAATGGCGTCTATTGGGGACTTTACAATCTCGTCGAGCGACCGAATGAAGATTTCTCCTCGTCCTACTACGGCGGGGATCCGCTGGAATGGGATTCCAACAACGCCGGCGACGTGAAGAACGGCGATCTCAACGCCTTCAATACGCTGGTCTCCCTTTCTCAAGCCGCCACGAACAACGCCAACTACCAGCGCATGCAGGGCAACAATCCGGATGGCACGCGCAATCCGGCCTTCCCCGTGTACTTGGACAAGTTCAACTACATCGACTACATGGTCGCCAACATCTGGGGCGGCAACTGGGACTGGCCGAACAAGAATTTTTGGTTTGGCCGTGATCGCACGACGAACAGCACGGGCTTCAAGTTTTACATGTGGGATTTCGAGAACACGATGGGCAACGACCGCGCCCGCTCGCCCATCAGCATGGTCAGCCCTCGCTCTGGAACGGAAAACACCTGGGTCGGCCAGCCTCATTTCCATCTCAAGAACACTCTTGAATACCGCATCGACTTCGCAGACCGCGTCCAGCGCCACTTCTTCAGCGGCGGCCTGCTCACCCCGGGGGTTCTCACCAACCGCTACCGCGCCCTGGCGGATTGGGTCGAACTCTCGATCTATGCCGAGACCGCGCGTTGGGGTGACGACAATCTCAATCCGCCGCAGGACTTCGACGACTGGCGTCGCGAACGGGACTGGATGCTCGGCAGCTATCTTGTCCAGCGCGGCGACGTGGTGCTCGCACAATTTCGCGTCTCCGGACTTTATCCAAGTGTCAGTGCCCCGTTCTTCAGCCAGCTCGGCGGCACCGTGCCCGATGGCTATCCGCTCGAACTTGCGCATGCCAACGCCTCCGGCGTGATCTACTCCACCACCGACGGCAGCGATCCGCGGCGGCGCGGCGGTGCGGTGAATCCGACGGCGCAATCGTACTCTGCGCCCATTGAAATCAACGGCCCGCTCTACGTCCGCGCTCGCGTGCTCTCCGGCACGAACTGGAGCGCCATCGTGGAAGGACTGCTCAGCCCGCCGCAGGATCTCTCCAAACTCCAGCTCACTGAACTCATGTACAATCCGCCCGGCACCAGCCTCGTGGATGGCGATGAATTTGAGTTCCTGGAGTTCAAGAACACCGGCACGAACACGCTCAACTTGAGCGGACTCCGTTTCGCCAGCGGCATCACCTTCCAGTTCCCGATTGGCACCTCGCTCGCGCCAGGGCGGTTCTTCGTGCTCGCACGAAATGCCGCTCAATTCGCGGCCAAGTATCCGGGTGTGCTGGTGCATGGCATCTACAGCGGGCGTCTGGACAACGCTGGTGAAACGCTCCGTCTCGTCTCCCCCATCGGCGGCACCATCCTGTCCGTCAGTTACAATGATCGAGCGCCGTGGCCCGTCACCGCCGATGGCAGCGGCTTCTCGGCCGTGCCCGTGAATCCCAACGCCAATCCTGACGCGAACGAAGGCCGCAACTGGCGCAACAGCACCCTAGTTGGCGGCTCACCCGGCGCGGATGATCCGGCGCCCACCATCGCTCCGGTGCTCGTCAACGAAGTCCTGACCGCCTCCATCCTCCCGCAACTCGACGCCATCGAGCTCTTCAACCCGGGCAATGCGCCAGTGAACATCGGCGGATGGTTTCTCAGCGATGACCCGGGCAAGCCAAACAAACATCGCATCGCCGACGGCACGATCATCCCGGCGGGCGAATTTCTCACGTTCACCGAGGCGCAGTTCAACGCCGTTCCTCTCGCAACGAACAGCTTTTCGCTCCGCGCGGAAGGCGATCAGGTTTATGTCTTCAGCGCGAACGCCTCCGGCCGGCTCACCGGCTACAGCCACGGTTTCAGCTTCGGTGCGGCGGACCCAGGCGACACTTTTGGCCGTTATGTGTTGAGCACCGGTGAAGAGGATTTCCCGATTCAATCCGCAACCAGCCCCGGCGCGACCAATGCCGGACCCAAGCTCGGTCCCGTGGTGATCAACGAAATCCATTATCATCCCGACTTCGGCGGCGATGAATTCGTTGAACTGCGCAACATCACCGCCAATCCCGTCCAGCTCTTCGACCCCGCCGCGCCGACGAACACCTGGCACTTGGGCGGTGTCGGCTTCGCCTTCCCGCAAGGCTCGACGATTGACGCCAACGGCTTCCTCATCATCACCCGTGGCGATCCCGCCGCGTTCCGCACAAAATACAGCGTGCCTGCGCAAGTTCCGGTTCACGGACCGTACGGCGGTGACTTGCAGGACAGCGGCGAACGCCTCGAATTGCAGAAGCCGGGCGCCGTCGATACGAACAGCGCCGTCGCCTACATCGTGGTGGACGGCGTGCGCTACAAAGACAAGGCGCCGTGGCCGCCGGCCGCCGACGGAAGCGGCCCGTCCTTGCAGCGCAGGAACTCGTTCGCCTACGGCAACGATCCCATCAACTGGGAAGGCGCGCTCCCCACGCCCGGTGCGACCTTCCTGGCGGGAACTCCGCCCACCATCGTGACGCCGCCTGCGAATCTCGTCGCCGTGGCCAGCTTCACTGCGACATTCACGGTGACCGCTTCCGGCCCCGGCCCGATCCTTTACCAATGGCGGCGGAACGGCGGGAACATCCCCGGCGCGACCGGCCCGTCGTTCACCATCTTCAATCTCCAGCCAGCGCAGGCGGGCCTCTACACCGTGCTCGTCTTCAACTCCGCCGGGAGCGTGGAAAGCCCCGCAGCCCAGCTCACCGTGATGCTGCCGCCGACCATTCTCGTTCAACCGGTCAGCCGCGCCGTTTACATCAAGCCCGACGCGAAGGCCGCCAATCTGCCCGCCGGAACGAACGTGACCTTCACCATCTCGGCGGCCAGCGGCAATTCCGCAGTCAGCTACCAGTGGCGGTTCAATGGCGTGGAAATTCCTGGAGCCACCACGTCGAGCCTCACCGTGACCAATGTCCAGCTCGCGAGTGAAGGTGACTACACCTGCGCCGTCATTGACAGCATCGCCACCATCATCAGCGCTCCGGCCCGGCTGGTGCCGTGGATCAGCCCGGTCATCGTCCAGAAGCCCGCCGACATTGTCGTCGCAGCCGGAAGCGATTTCACCGCGAGTATTGAGGTGACAGGAAATCCAACGCCGTTCGCCTACAGTTGGCGGCGCAATCTGGGTTCCATCGTCGTCAACACGAACTCGGGCAATTACCGCAGCAACTTCATAGTCCTCAACACTGCCGCGGCGTTGCTGAACCTCACGAACAACATCCAGTCGTCGAACTTCCAGATGCGCATCGTGGTTTACAACGACGCGAACCGCGCACCCGGCGTCACCACCACGTTCAACGTCACCGTGCTTGCCGACGCCGACCGCGACGGCATCCCCGATGTCATCGAGCAAGGCCTCGGGCTCGACACCAACAGCGTCGCCGACGCCGCCGGCGATCTGGATGGCGACGGCATGAGCAACCGCGCCGAGTTCATCGCGGGTACCGATCCGACCAACAGCCTCAGCTACCTGAAGATCGGGCAGAGCATCACGCCCGGCATTGCGAACGTGGAATTCGCCGCCGTCTCCAACCACACCTACACCGTTCAATGCACGGACTCGTTCAATGAAGGAACCTGGAGCCGGCTCCGGGACATCGTCGCCCGATCCACCAACGAAGTCTGGACCTTGAACGATCCCGCCTGGACCACGAACCGTTTCTATCGCGTCGTCACGCCGCGCCAGCCATGAGGCGGAATCCAGCCAGCTCCAATCCGAATCAAGTCGCCCTGTGGCGCGTCAAAGACATAACTTTGCCGGCACTGCGCTCTTGCGCGCAGGAAATCCCCGGTAATATTCGACAGGTAAGCACGAAGATGAAAACAACAACGACCCGCCTCCTGAGCACCGCGATCCTGATCGTCGGAGCCGTCACGGGGCTTGCGCAAAAAGTGAAAACTCCAGACTCCCCTCCCTCGACCAACGCCACGGAGATCGCCACCTACGGCGGCGGCTGCTTCTGGTGCGTGGAAGCCATCTTCCAACGCCTCGACGGCGTGAAGTCCGTTGCCAGCGGCTACGCGGGCGGCAAGAAAGACAGCCCCACTTACGAAGAAGTCTGCACCGGTCAATCCGGCCACGCCGAGGTCATCCAGATCGAATACGATCCGAAGAAGATTTCCTTCAACGATCTGCTGGACGTCTTCTGGCTGGCGCATGATCCCACCACGCTGAACCGCCAAGGCGCGGACCGTGGCACGCAGTATCGCTCCGTCATCTTCTATCACGACGAGAAGCAAAAGCTGGCGGCGGAAGCCTCCAAGAAGGCGGCTGCACCCCAGTTCAAGGACCCCATCGTCACGGAGATTTCTGCTCTTCCAAAATTCTTCAAGGCCGAGGGCTACCACCAGAATTATTTCAATCGGAACCCCACAGCCTCCTACTGCACGTTCGTCATCAAGCCCAAGCTAGACCAGGTTCTCCAGAAACTCTCCAAGCCGAAGAAGTAATGTCTCCACTGGTTCGGTGGACCGCGTTGCGGTTGTAACCTTTGCCGTTTAATTCAGGTTACTAGCCCTCCCTCGTGGTCCTGAATCCCAACGGGATTCGCCGCTTCACAGCCACGTCATGCCAGGGAACTTCTTCTGCAAGGCGGGCTTGAGTTTCGGATAACTGTTCGTCCTGAACGCCGGCCAGTTGCAGGTCGCCTCGATTCGTTTCCCGTCCGGCGAACCCAGCCACAGCTTCACCGGCAGCTTGCCTTCGCACAGATGCGGATGCTCCTTCAGCGTGAAGCACTCCGTCAGCTTCACCTGCAGCTCCGGCGCGTTCGGCTCGCCATCCTCATCCAGCGCGGCTTCCTGATACTGGAGCTTGAGCTTGCGGCCATCCGGCCAGACGACGTGCAGAGGAACCAGTTCGTCCAGCCAGCCGCGCTGCTCTGGCGCGAGATGCCTCATCATCTCGTCCCGCACATGGGTTCCCTGCGCCTCCTTCACCAGCGTCAATCCGGCGAACGCCTGCGCCAGCCGCTCGGTGATGGCCGCATCATCGAACGGCGGAAAGTCCAGCTCCGCCGATGTCACGCAGACCAGGTTCACGCGCGCGATGAACTGCTTCACGTCATGGCTGAACAGCGGCAGCTCGAACCAGCCTTTGCGATACGCCTCCGCCAGACAGCGCCCGGACGCCTCCGGTTCCACGTCGCGCTGATGCTCGTGGTGGATGACCAAGTCCTGGAACTTCACGAGCTTCACCGCAGCGACGCGTTTGTGCGTCCGATCAAACAGATGCTCCACCGTCGCGTTGATGTGCTGTGGAAACATCTCGGCAATCCACTCCCGCTTCACCGCGCTCGCCAGACCAAGAAGCGTCAGGTTCTCCGAGCCGCGCCCGGTCACTTCACGGATGCTCGCCGTGACAAACAAAGGCGAGGTCTGAACGACGCTCTCCCGCATCAACGTCGCGTGACGTCCCTCGGTCATGTCGCAGTCGAGCGTCCCCTGATCGCGACGGATGCAAAGCTGATCGATGAAGCCCGCCATCAGGCAGCGCAGCAGCGCGTCGTCGTCCATCTTCTGCGTGGACGGCTTGCCTCCCGCTTCCTCCGGCTCGATCATCCGCTGCCGGCGCGCAATATCGACGATCTGATTGTATGTCTGCTCCACTTGGCGGGCCGACAGCGCATGAACACCGTAACGCCGGCATTGATCCGCGTTGAAGCCGCCGTTCTTGGCGAACTGATATGCACGCATCAGCGTGAAGAAGTCTGAATCCTGGCTGGCCTCGAACAGCTCTCGCGCCTCGGCGATGTGCTTGTCCTCGCGCCGCAAACGCTGAAGCAAGTCGCGTCCGCTCACCAGCGCCGCGCACAGCGCCGCGGCGCGCACACAGTTGCGCTTCGATGCCTCCACGAGAATCCGCGAATAGCGCGGATGCATCGGCAGCCGCAGCATCTGCCGTCCGGCGGGCGTCAGTTCCTCGGTCACCGGATCGATGGCGCCCAGCGTGTGAAGCAGCTTCTCCGCGCGCTCGACCGCCTGCGCGTCCGGCTTGTCGAGCCAGTCGAAGGTCGAAGCCTTCTTGATGTGCAACGAATGCAGGAGCAGCACGACCTCCGCGAGATCGGCGCGCTGAATCTCCGGCGTGTTGCGCTCGGGCCGATTCAGATGACCGCTCTCCGTCCACAGGCGATGACACGTTCCAGGAGCCGTCCGGCCCGCGCGGCCTTTGCGCTGATCCGACGACGCCCGGCTGATCTCCTCGATGAAAAGCGTCCCGATGCCGCGCTCGGAATCGTAGCGCGCCACGCGGGCTTCGCCGCTGTCCACCACATGACGGATGCCGTCGATGGTCACCGAGGTCTCCGCGACGTTGGTGGCGACCACGACCTTGCGCAGCGCGTTCGGGGCGAAGGCCATGTCCTGTTCGTCCGGCTGCAGCTCGCCGTGCAGCGGAATGAAGGCGAGACGTTCGGAAGTCCGCGCGGAACGAAGGGCGTTGATGGTCGAGGCGATTTCGCCCATGCCCGGCATGAAGACCAGGATGTCGCCACGTTCGCCGGAGTTGACGATGCGTTCCACGGTGTCTGCCGCCTGCTCGGTGCGCGGCCGGTCATCCGGCAGATCGAGATAATTTACTTCGACGGGAAAGCTCTGGCCTTCGGAAACGAGAATGGGACAGCCGCCGAGATACTTCGCCACCGGCTCGGCATCCAGCGTGGCCGACATGACGACGATCTTCAGGTCCGGCCGACGCGTCTGCTGGATCTGCTTCACCAGCGCGAGCGCGACATCGCTCATCAGGTTCCGTTCGTGAAACTCGTCGAAGAGCAGCACGCCAACGTCGCTCAACGCCGCATCATCTTGCAGCCAGCGCAGCAGGATGCCTTCGGTGACGAAGCAGATCCGCGTTCCCAAACCTGTCTGGTCATCGAAGCGAATCTGGTAACCGACCTCCTCACCGAGCTTGCAGTTGCGTTCCCAGGCGACGCGCGACGCGACGGTTCGTGCCGCCACCCGGCGCGGCTGGAGCACCACAATTTTAAGCTGACCGGCGAGCCCGGCATCCAGAACCATCTGCGGCACCTGCGTGGTCTTGCCGGAACCGGTGGGCGCGACGAGCACGAGGCGATTGCCCGCCTGCAAGGTGCGGACGATGGGATCGTGGATTTGCCAGATGGGCAGACTCTTTTCCACAGCGACCAGTTGGGTTGGGATGAAGACGACGGCGAACCCGGTGGCTCAGCGCGGGAAATGACGGAGGGCCAGCGCGACAATCGTCACGATCGTCATCAGGCCCATCGGCATGAACTTCTTCGACTTGGCGACGCGCATCCCGAAGAAAATCAGGAGCACCACCAGGATGACGTCCGCCACTCTCGGGTCCGGGATGATCTTCAGCGCGCAGAGGGAGAGCAACGCGGCGAAGCCCACCGACATGAGCAGGGACATCTTGCTCTGGGCCTTCAAGAAACCCACGGTGCCGCCCGCGACCAGCAGTATGATGTAAATCCAGAGAACAGAAACCGGTGTCAGAGTCATAGCATTGTTAGAAATTAACCGGGCAGAAGTAGAGCCGAACCGCAGGTCCAATGACAACCAATTCCCTGCCTTGCTCTTCACTCGCCCTGCACGTCGAGGCTCAAGACCTCGCCCGGCTCGCACTCGACGAACACTTCAAAGGGGCGGCAGCATACCTCGCAGTCCGTGGTGAAACGCTGCGAGGCCACGCTGGTATCAATGACCAGCTCGGAACTCTGGCCGCAGAACGGGCACTGGATGGATTCGCTGACTTGCATGCGCTCGCAGAGATTGAACGATCCGCCCGACCGAAGGCGCAAGGCCAAAGCTCCGACAACTCCTCAAGCCAAGCCTTCATCCTCATTTACACTCGCTGAATATTCGCGTGTAAATCCGGGCGCGACCCGGCTAACTGTTGCCTGTGCCTGATCAAGCGCCACCGCCTGCACCCGATCCATCCGCGCCAAAGAACGACTGGCCCCGGATGACGCTCTGGATGATGGTCGTCTTCGTCGTGGCGCTGAACGCCGCGCTCGTCGTCCGTTCCTGCCGCTCGCTGCCCGGCGAGGCGCTGGACAAGACGGCGCGAATCATTGAGAAGGCAGGCCAGGCTTTGGCGAACGTCGCCTCGGCGTTTCATCAGGGAACGATCCGAACTGAATTCACCAGCTACGCCACGACGATCACGAACCAGCAGTTCTTTCAGTTCGCCACGCTGCGGCAGCGCGAGACCTTCACGCGCAGCGAGGAAACAACCACGGGGTTTGGCTACATCCCGCTGCCGGAGGTCGTGGTCGAAGCCCGCGCGCCCGTCGAGTACACCTACCACCTCGACTTCAACGGGCCGTGGAACTTCGTGCTGAAGGACAACATCGTTCACGTCTTCCCTCCACCCATCCGCTTCAACAAGCCGTCCATCGATGCCTCGGAGATCGCGTATGAAGTGAAGAAAGGCTACCTGAAAACCGACGAGGCGGTGGCCAGCCTCAAGAAGTCGCTGACCTCGCTCGCGGTGTTGAAGGCGAGAGAGAACATCCCGCTCGTCCGCGAAAGCTGCCGTCAACAAACAACGCTCTTCGTCGAGCACTGGCTGATCAAGGCGTTCGCCGACGGCAGCAATTACGCGGTCAAGGTTCATTTCCCCGGCGAGCCAGTTCCGTCAGGAGTTACTACCAATCAGCCCGCCGTGCTTCCTTGATTTCGTTCGGCTTTGATATTGTCCATTGCACACGTCCGGCCGGTCCGCGATAATCTCCTGCGAATGCTCCCGCTGGAGCAAATCACCAGAGCACCAAACGCTTAAAGCACTTCGCCTATGCAACTCGCCACACAACTCGCCCTTTTCCTCGACAACCGCCCCGGCACTTTCGGCCGCGTCTGCAAAGCCCTGAGCGCGGCGAAAATCAACATCTACGCCGTGTCCACCAGCGACACCGTGGACCACAGCGTCGTGCGAATGGTGGTGAGCGATCCGCGCAAGGCGATGCTGCTGTTTGAGGAGCACGGCACACTGGTGGTCGATACCGAAGTGCTGCTGATCGAAGGCGACAACAAGGCCGGTTCCCTGGCCACGATTTGCGACAAGCTGGCCGATGCGAAGGTCAACATCGAATACGCCTACTGCGCCACTCCTCCTGACGCCCGCAAGGGGCTGCTCATTCTCCGCGTGGACAATGCGAAGAAAGCGATGAAGGCGCTGAACAGCTCGCGCTGATTCGCCCCGACCACCTCCGCCACCGGCCACGACTCCTTGGCCGATGGAGGCTCTTCCAGGTTTACCGCAAAGCCTGGCTTGGAAAAGCCATCGACTCAGCCCGCGCTGGAATTTCGCGAGGGCATGACTTGCGATTCACCGCATGGGTCGTGGCTTCCAATGGATCGAGCTGAGTTACGCCCAATAGATCTCCCCATCATTCAGCCCACTCATTGCCAGAAGAAGCCTCATTTGGCTCATGGCTTCACCCCCTTCTGACCGAAGATTTTCGCAGAGAATTATTGCAGTCACAGACCGACTCTGTAAAAAATCACGAAATTTAGTATCGATTGATTGATGGTAATTTGATGTCAGCGCAAACCCAACTGATGAGCACTAGCAATTCGCAGAATCGCGGCACCCCCACGCCCCGAGTCCGCCCTCCCGGCCAGCAAGGCCTTTACGATCCTCAATTTGAACATGACGCCTGCGGCGTCGGGTTCGTCGCCAACATCAAGGGCACCAAATCCCACTCCATCATCCAGCAGGGACTCGAGGTTCTCCTGAACCTCGATCATCGCGGCGCGTGCGGCTGCGAGATCAACACCGGCGACGGCGCGGGCATCCTCATGCAGATGCCGCATGAGTTCCTCAAGACGGCAAGCAAGGCCGCCGGCATTTCATTGCCCGGCGTCGGCGAATACGGCGTCGGCATGGTTTTCCTTCCGCCGGATGCCAGCGAACGCCGCGAGTGCGAAAAGATTTTGGAGCGCATCGTCGTCGAGGAAGGCCAGCGCTTCCTGGGCTGGCGCGACATCCCGTCGAACAACAGTTCGATCGGCGAAACTGCGAAGGCCAGCGAGCCGTTCATGCGCCAGATCTTCATCGCGCGCAGCTCGAAGCTTTCCGACGACATGGCGTTCGAGCGGAAGCTCTACGTCATCCGCAAGCGCGCGGAAAACTCCATCCGTTACGCGGAGGTTCCGGGCGGCAGCTTCTTCTACGTCGCGAGCCTTTCCTACAAGACGCTGATCTATAAAGGCATGCTGATGCCCGCGCAGGTCGATGCGTATTATCCGGATCTGAAAGATCCGTCGATGGAGACGGCCCTCGCGCTGGTCCACTCGCGCTTCTCGACGAACACCTTCCCGAGCTGGGAACGCGGCCATCCGTATCGCTACATGGCGCACAACGGCGAGATCAACACGCTGCGCGGAAACATCAACTGGACGCGCGCGCGCCAGGCGATGATGGAGTCGGAGCTGTTTGGCGACGATCTCAAGAAGCTTTTCCCCATCATCAACACCGACGGCTCGGACTCCGCGATGTTCGACAACTGCCTGGAGCTGCTCGTGCTCGCCGGCCGTTCGCTGCCGCACGCGATGATGATGATGATTCCCGAACCATGGGCGAACCACGAGTCGATGAGCGATGAGAAGAAGGCGTTCTACGAATTCCACTCGTGCCTGATGGAACCGTGGGACGGCCCGGCGTCCGTCGCCTTTACGGACGGCAAGAAGATCGGCGCGTCGCTCGACCGCAACGGTCTCCGCCCGTCGCGTTACTACGTGACCAAGGATGACCTCGTCATCATGGCGTCCGAGGCTGGCGTGCTGGAAGTTCCGCCGGAAAAGATTCTCTACAAAGGCCGTCTCCAGCCTGGCCGCATGTTCTTCATCGACACCGAAGAAGGCCGCATCGTGGCCGACGACGAAATCAAGGACAAGATCGCGGCCGAGCATCCGTATCGCCAATGGCTCGACCAGCACATGATCGAGATCGGCAAGCTGCCCGAGCCGCCGCATCTGCCGGAGCCGAGCCACGAGACGGTGCTTCAGCGCCAGCAGGCGTTCGGCTACACGTTTGAAGATCTGCGCCTTCTCATGGTTCCGATGGCGCGCGACGGAGTGGAAGCCATCGGCTCGATGGGCACGGACACGCCGCTGGCCGTGCTGTCGGACAAGCCGCAGAACCTGTTCAACTACTTCAAGCAGCTCTTCGCGCAGGTCACGAACCCGCCCATCGACTGCATCCGCGAAGAGATCGTCACCTCGGCGGAAACCACGATTGGTTCGGAGAAGAACCTGCTCAAGGCCCAGCCCGAGAGCGCGCACTTGATCGAGCTGAAGGCTCCCGTGCTCACCAACGAGGAGATGGCAAAGCTGCGGCACATCAACACGCCCGGCTACAAATCCGTCACGCTGCCCATCCTCTACAAGGTGGCGGAAGGCGCGAAGGGTTTGGAGAAGTCGATGGAAGCGCTCTTCGCGGCGGCCGACCAGGCCATCGCGGCCGGCATCAACATTCTCATCCTCTCCGACCGTGGCATCGACCACGACAACGCGGCCACCCCGTCGCTGCTGGCCGTCGCCGGCCTGCATCATCATCTCATCCGCAACGGCTCGCGCACCCGCGTCGGCCTGGTGCTGGAATCCGGCGAACCGCGCGAGGTGCATCACTTCTCGCTGCTCATCGGCTACGGCTGCGGCGCGATCAATCCGTATCTTGCGTTTGAGACCATCGACGACATGATCCATCAGGGCATGTTGAAGAACATCGACCACAAGACCGCCTGCAAGAACCTCGTGAAGGCTGCGGTCAAGGGCGTCGTGAAGGTCACCTCGAAGATGGGCATCAGCACCATCCAGAGCTATCGCGGCGCGCAGATCTTTGAAGCGGTCGGCCTGGCCCGTGAAGTCGTGGACAAGTATTTCACCTGGACCGCCACCCGCATCGAAGGCGCGACGCTCGACGTCATTGCCGAGGAGACCGCCATCCGCCATCGGCACGCGTTTCCAGATCGCCAGGTCAACGGCCACACGCTCGACGTCGGCGGCCAGTATCAATGGCGCGCGGAAGGCGAGCTGCACCTCTTCAGCCCGCAGACCGTCCACAAGCTTCAGCACTCCGTTCGCACGGCGAACTACGGCATCTTCAAGGAATACTCGAAGCTGGTGGATGACCAGCTCAAGAAGCATTACACGTTGCGCGGCCTGCTGGATTTCAAGCCCGCGACGTCCGTGCCCATCGAGGAAGTGGAGTCGGTCGAAACGATTCTTAAGCGCTTCAAGACCGGTGCGATGAGCTACGGCTCCATCAGCAGCGAGGCCCACGAGGCGCTCGCCATCGCGATGAACCGCATCGGCGGCAAGAGCAACACCGGCGAAGGCGGCGAAGATCCGGAACGTTACACCTGGACCAATGCGCAGGGCGACTCGAAGAACTCCGCCATCAAGCAGGTCGCGAGCGGACGTTTCGGCGTGACCAGCCTCTATCTCGTCAACGCGAAGGAGCTTCAGATCAAGATGGCCCAGGGCGCGAAGCCCGGCGAAGGCGGCCAGCTTCCCGGCGGCAAAGTGTATCCGTGGATTGCCAAGGTGCGTCACTCGACGCCCGGGGTCGGCCTCATCTCGCCGCCGCCACACCATGACATCTACTCGATTGAGGATCTCGCGGAACTGATTCACGACCTTAAGAACTCGAATGTCCACGCGCGCATCAGCGTGAAGCTCGTCTCCGAAGTCGGCGTCGGCACCATCGCCGCTGGCGTTGCAAAGGCGCACGCGGACGTCGTGCTCATCTCCGGTTACGACGGCGGCACCGGCGCTTCGCCGCAGACCTCCATCAAGCACGCGGGCATCCCGTGGGAGCTCGGCCTCGCCGAAACCCACCAGACGCTTGTGCTGAACAATCTCCGCTCACGCATCGCAGTCGAGACGGACGGCCAGCTCAAGACCGGTCGCGACGTTGTCATCGCCGCCATGCTGGGAGCTGAGGAATTCGGTTTCGCCACTGCGCCGCTCGTCGCGCTCGGCTGCATCATGATGCGCGTCTGCCATCTGAACACCTGCCCGGTCGGCGTCGCCACGCAGGACCCGCAGCTCCGCAAAAACTTCACCGGCGACCCGGCCCATGCCGTGAACTTCATGAAGTTCATCGCCCAGGAAGTCCGCGAGCTGATGGCCCAGCTTGGCTTCCGCACAATCACGGAAATGGTCGGACGCACGGACAGGCTCGAAGCCCGCAAGGCCGTGGAGCATTGGAAGGCCAAGGGTCTGGACTTCAGCAAAATTCTCTTCCAGCCCGATGCCGGTCCGGAAGTCGGCCGCTACTGCCAGATCACGCAGGACCACGGGCTCGACAAGTCGCTCGACAACACCGTGCTCATGGAGATGTGCAAGCCCGCGCTCGACAAGGGCACGAAGGTCACGGGCACGGTCAAGATTCGGAACGTCAACCGCGTGGTCGGCACCATCGTCGGCAGCGAAGTCACCCGCCGCTACGGCGCAGCCGGACTGCCGGAAGACACCATCCAGATCCGTTTCAACGGCTCGGCGGGACAAAGCTTCGGCGCGTTCATGCCGAAGGGAATGACCTTCACGCTGGAAGGCGACGCGAACGACTACGTCGGCAAGGGATTGTCGGGCGGACGCATCATCGTCCGTCCGCCGGAGGGTTCGACCTTCCTGGCCCAGGAAAACATGATCGCCGGCAACGTCGCGCTCTACGGTGCAACGGCGGGCGAGGTGTTCATCTGCGGCATGGCCGGTGAACGGTTCGCGGTTCGGAATTCCGGCGTGAGCACCGTCGTGGAAGCCATCGGCGACCACGGCTGCGAATACATGACCGGCGGCAAGGTGATCATTCTCGGCCCGACCGGACGCAACTTCGCGGCCGGCATGTCCGGCGGTGTCGCCTACATCCTTGATGAGAAGGGCGACTTCGCCACGCGCTGCAACGCGCAGATGGTTGGGCTGGAAAAGTTCGAGGACGCCGCTGAATCCGAAGACGTGCGGGAACTCATCCAGCGCCATGCGGAATACACCGGGAGCAAGCGCGCGCTGCAGATTCTCGCGTCGTGGGAGAAATGCTCCGGCCTGTTCGTCAAGGTCATGCCCAAGGATTACAAGCGCGTGCTGCAATCGCTGAAGAAAGCCCGGCAGCAGGGCTTGAGCGGCGAAGAAGCCATCAACGCGGCGTTCGAGGAAAACGCCCGCGACCTCGCCCGCGTGGGCGGCGGTTGATGACATGGCGAAAGCTTGCTACTCCATCCGACCTAGTTTTACGATCTGAGGAATTGAAATGGGAAAACCGACTGGATTCATAGACTACCTGCGCGAACTGCCGTTAGACCGGAAGGCCACCGAGCGCATCCGCGACTGGAACGAATTCCATGAGCACATGGACGAGAAGAAGCTCCAGGAGCAGGGCTCCAGGTGCATGGACTGCGGCATCCCCTTCTGCCACACCGGCACGCTCTTCAGCGGCATGGCCAGCGGCTGCCCGATCAACAACCTGATCCCGGAATGGAATGATCTCGTCTATCGCGGCCTCTGGAAGGAAGCGCTTGAACGGCTGCACAAGACGAACAATTTCCCTGACTTCACCGGACGCGTCTGCCCTGCCCCGTGCGAAGGCTCGTGCGTGCTCGGCATCAACAATCCGCCCGTCACGATCAAGAACATCGAGTGCAGCATCATCGACAAGGGCTGGGACGAAGGCTGGGTCAAGGCCGAGCCGCCCTCGAAGCGCACGGGCAAGAAGGCCGCCGTCGTGGGCTCCGGTCCCGCCGGGCTTTGCGCCGCGCAGCAGCTCAACAAGGCCGGGCATCTCGTCACGGTCTTTGAACGCGCCGACCGCCCCGGCGGCCTGCTCATGTACGGCATCCCGAACATGAAGCTCGACAAGACGAAGGTCGTGCTCCGCCGCATCAAGCAGATGGAGGACGAAGGCGTTGTCTTCCGCTGCAGCACCGAGGTCGGCAAGGACATCACGTCGCAGCAGTTGATGAGCGACTTCGACGCCGTCGTGCTCAGCACCGGCGCCACCAAGCCGCGCGATTTGCCCATCGAAGGCCGCAGCCTCAAGGGTGTTTGCTTCGCAATGGAGTTTCTCCACGCCAACACCAAGGCGCTGCTCGACCAGAAACAGAACGGCAGCTTCATCAATGCGGCCGACAAGGACGTCATCGTCATCGGCGGCGGCGACACCGGCACGGACTGCGTCGGCACCTCGATGCGTCACGGCTGCAAGAGCCTGATTCAGGTCGAGATTTTGCCGAAGCCTCCGATGGAGCGCGCGAAGGACAATCCGTGGCCCGAATGGCCGAAGACCTACAAGATGGACTACGGCCAGGAAGAGGCCGCCGCTGCCTTCGGCGCAGATCCTCGCGTCTATCTCACCACCGCGAAGAAGTTCGAGAGCGACGAAAACGGCAACGTAAAGGCCGTGCATCTCGTGCAGATTCAGTGGGAGAAGAACGAGAAGGGCCAGTTCATTCCCAAGGACGTTCCCGGCACCGAACGGGTCGTCCCTGCCCAGCTCGTCCTGCTGGCGATGGGCTTCCTTGGGCCGGAACAGCCGCTGCTCGAATCGCTTAACATCGAACGCGATCCGCGCTCGAACGTGAAGGCCGATCACGGCAAATACACCACGAGCATCCCGAAGGTCTTCGCCGCCGGTGACTGCCGCCGTGGACAAAGCCTCGTCGTCTGGGCCTTCAACGAAGGCCGTGGCGCGGCACGCGAATGCGACCGCTTCCTGATGGGCCATACCGACCTGCCGTAAGACATTTTCTTTCGGGAACAGAAAGCCGCTGCCGGATTCCCGGCAGCGGCTTGCTTGTCTCCACATGCCTCCGTTTCACACGGTGGCAATCACTCCCTCTCAAGGCAGCGGCACGACAAAGATTTTCGGATAGTTCGCTCCGATCCGTTCCAACTGCACGGCCGGCCCCTGCGGATTGGGACGGCGGGGGTGCTTGCGACTTCCCAGACATTGAAGTCGTTGTCGTAGGTGAACACGGGTTTGTTCCACACCACACATCCGCCCTCCACCTTCTCCAGCAGCGGATCGATGGCCATCACGGAATCGAGCACCACGGTCTTGCTGACGGGCACGACGCCCAGCGCGGCCAGTCCGGCGGGGTCGAGCTGTTCGAGTGTCTTCGTGGGATCAGACAGGAGATTTCCCTGTCACTGAATTTTCCAGCCCCGTCAAGTCCGTGGCACCCGCCACTCTCACTTCGAACAGCTTGTCGGCGCCGCGTTCAGGAACGAGCAAACGGCCAGGGCCGGTGGAGAACAGGCCGCTCACGGTGACGCCGCTGTTGCCCGGCGGCATCTGGTTGAGGAACTGCCGCACAAGCGGCTCGGGGCTGCAATGCAGCAGCGCGCGGAGGTTGATGGCCACAAGGCGCGCATTGCCATTGGCGTCGGCCGCAGCACGATTCGGATTGTTCAAGGGCCGCGGGACAATCGCGTAGCTCATTCCGTCCGCCGAGGCGGCGACGCCTTCAAAGCCGCAGTTGTTCCGGCGCTTGGCGATCTATGGAATCCCAGGAGGAGATTGGGCTGAGTCTAATGAGTGCCTGAAAGAAAACTCACGCCGACGCAGTGGCATGGGCGACGACAGCGATCCTGGGGTGCGAATGTTTGAACTTTCTTTGAACGTTTTGG
>Ga0163153_10002509_pt1 | contig 26460 bp, 21 predicted proteins | sample OliLakLV19MP6IB1_FD_148629 | JGI IMG/M metagenome (GOLD analysis project Ga0163153, IMG submission 148629) | Freshwater microbial mat bacterial communities from Lake Vanda, McMurdo Dry Valleys, Antarctica - Oligotrophic Lake LV.19.MP6.IB-1 | ecosystem: Environmental > Aquatic > Freshwater >...
GATATCAAGTCCGCCTGAATCGAAACACACACCCTTGCCCACCAGCGTCACCTGCGGCTTCGACCTGTCACCCCAGGTAAATTCCACCAGCCGCGGCGCCCGCGAAGACCCCGCCCCCACCGCCCAAATCATCGGGAAATTATTCTCAACCAGCGCCCGGCCTTCAATCACGTTAAACAGCGCACCATGCTCGTGGGCAAGCGAGGCCGCAGCCCCCGCCAATTCCTGAGGCCCCATCGCATTGGCCGGCGTATTCACCAGATCGCGCGCCAGCATCATTCCACGCGCCATCCGCAACACCTGTCCGCGATCAGCATCCGCAGGCCACGCCAGCACCGCGCGCGGCTTGACCGCATCGCCACTCTTAAAGCGCGAAAAAGAATAGTGCCCCAACGCCCAGGCAAGCGCCAACCGGTTCCCATTCGTTGATTGCGGAACAAGCGCAAAGCGATAGAGTCCCGCCGGCAGCAGCGAAGGCAATGCCGCGCAAGCAAACGCATCCTCGTCCGCGCCCAGACCAAACACCGCGCCTGCAAACTGTCCCCCCTCTCCCGGCAGGAATTGAATCTTGCCCGCAGCCGCCGAAAACCCAACCGAACGCAGCCAGCCCGCATGCCCCTCAAGCGCACTACTCAGCGCCCCATCAAGCATAGCCGTGCTCACCGCATAAAGCGGCACCGCAGAGTCGCCGGAACCTGAAAACAGTTCATTGACCTTCATGGCTGCCACATTGCCTCACACGCCTCTGCGCTCGATGGAATTAATGATACAAGAAAATGGCCGCGCGCTTGCAGCACACAACCGCCAAGCGAATATGGCATGTGTTGCAGACCCGCAATAGCTGGGCTACGTTTTTGCCGCAAGAATTCGATGCGGCAGGCGGGGATCAGAATGCGCGGCAAAATTTCACTTCTATTGATTTCATCGGCACTCACCCTGGCCTCCACTTCGCTCGCCGGTGAAGGCATGTGGTTACCGAGCCAGGCGCCCGAGATCGCCAGGCAGATGCAGGCCGACGGCCTCAAGCTCGACCCCAACACGCTGGAGAACCTGCAATCAGCGCCGATGAATGCCATTGCATCCCTTGGCGGTTGCTCAGCGAGTTTCGTAAGCCCCCAAGGCCTCGTTGTCACCAATCACCACTGCGTCTACGGTTCCATCCAGTATAATTCCAAGCCCGAGAAGGATTATCTGAAGGACGGCTTCCTGGCCGCAACCTTAGCCGACGAACTTCAAGCCGCCCCCGGCTCTCGCATCTTCGTCATCGAAGATCTGCGCAACGTCACCGCCGGTGTGATGGAAGGCGCCAGCGAACTTGCAGGCAAAGCGCGCTTCGACAAGATCGAAGTCAACCAGAAGGCGCTGATCGCTTCTTGCGAAAAGCAGCCCTCGCGCCGCTGCGACGTGCGCGCCTATTACGGCGGCGCCACCTATTTCCTGCAGCAGCAATTGGAAATCCAGGACGTGCGCCTCGTCTATGTGCCAGCAGGCAGCATCGGCAATTTCGGTGGCGAGATCGACAACTGGCAATGGCCGCGCCACACCGGCGACTTCGGCTTTTACCGCGCCTATGTCGGACCCGACGGCGCGTCGAAACCATTCGCGAAAGAGAACGTGCCCTACAAACCGAAATCGTGGCTGAAGCACGCCGCCAAGGGCGTCGCCGACGGCGACTTCGTCATGCTCGCAGGCTTCCCGGGCGCCACCGACCGCTATCGCACAGCCGCCGAGACGTCGCACTTCTTCACGGGCGTCTATCCGCTGCAACAAAAACTGCTCGCAGACTATGCCGATCAGATCAATGCCGCCACCGAAGGCGACGACAAGGCCCGAATCGCCTATGCTAACGCGCTGCGTGGCGTCGACAATTTCAAGAAAAATCTGCAAGGCCAACTCGCCGGTGCCGAAGCAATTGACCTCGTCGCCAAGAAGTCTGCGCAAGAAAAAGAGTTCCGCGATTGGGCGCTGGCCGGCAGCCGCAAAGCGAGCATGGAACCTGTGATCGCAGCCCTCGACGCCACCGTCGCCGAGGCCAATGTGGCGCGTCTCGTCGCCATCAAATACGGACTCGTCAATCGCGGGCAATTGCTCGCCGCCGCGCGCACACTTTATCGTTGGACGAAAGAACGCGCTAAACCGGATTCCGAGCGCGAGCCCGGCTTCCAGGATCGCGACCGCCGCCTGGTCGGCGAACGTCTCACTCAGCTCGAACGCCGCTTTGACGCCAGAGTTGACCGCCGCCTGTTCGACCTGGCACTGGTACAGTACCGTTCGCTTCCTCCCGAAGCGCACAACAAGGGATTCGATGCGACGCTGGCCAAGCTTGGCCTCGATCGTCTCTATGCCGATACCAGCCTCGGCGACACGCCGGCACGCCTTGCTTGGCTCGACAAGTCGGCCGGCGACATCGAAGCCTCGAACGATCCCTTCTTGAAACTGGCCGTCGCCATGTTCTACGAAGACATGACCAAAGAGAACAAGACCAAGGACCGTGACGGCCGGCTTCAAGCCGCGCGCAGCGCCTACACTGCCGCTTACATCGACTTCAACAAAACCCGCGGCCGCGCGGTTTATCCTGACGCCAATGGCAGTTTGCGCCTGACGTGGGGTAAAGTCACCGGCCGCAAACGCGACGGCATGGCCTATCACCCGTTCACGACCGCTGAAGGCATTCTGGAAAAATACACCGGCCGCGATCCGTTTGAATCGCCCGCCAAACAGCTCGACCTCATCCGCGCCAAAGCCTACGGCGCGTACAAGGCGCCCGAACTCGGCACCCTGCCCGTCAACTTCCTCTCGACAGTCGATATCACCGGCGGCAACTCGGGCTCGGCGACGCTGAACGCCAAGGGCGAACTCGTGGGCCTGGCCTTCGACGGCACCATCGAGGGCGTTATCTCCGACTGGTGGTTCGACGACCGGCTCACCCGCACCATCCACGTCGACGCGCGCTATATGCGCTGGGTCATGGACAAGGTCGATGGCGCCGGACACCTGTTAAAAGAGATGGAAGTAGCGAAATAAGTGACACGGCGCTGGAGACGATGAGACTCGTGGGTCGTTTGCTCGTGGCTCTCGCAATGGCTGCGCTGGCCTATCTGACAGTGTTGGCATTCCCGCAGCCGCTTTTCGCCCACACCGTCGCTTATCGAAATTACGAGGTGTGGTCGGACAGGCCCATCGACGCGAACATCACGCGGGTGCTCGACGATACGTCGCGCCGCTTGCGCACCTCGCAATTGTACGATGCCAACCAAACGTTTCGCATCTTCATCTGCAATTCCTCTTGGCGCTTGTGGCTTTACAGCCAGCATTTTAGCGCCCAAATGGGTGGGCACGCCGACACCTGGCTCACGCGCAACGTTTATATCCGTGCGTCGGACATCGCTGCCAACAGCATCCGGTCGCCCGGACCGGGGCCAATCCTCGATGCGGCCCAGCGCACGCTTTCCTACTACATCGCGCACGAGGCAACACATGTGATGGAGGCGCGGACTTTCGGCCGCCTTATGGCCTTGCAGAAGCCGCAATGGCTGATCGAGGGATACGCTGACTACATCGGAAAGGGCGGCGATTTCGACTACGGCGAGAACCGCCGGTTACTGATGAGCGACGACCCGCTGTTGGACTACCGGCGAAGTGGCCTGTACCGCCGATTCCACCTCATAGTAGCTCTACTGCTCGACAAAAAGAACCTGACGATCAGAGATGTCTTTGCCAATCCGCCCGCAGAAGACGCGTTGCTGAACCAACTCAAAACTCCGCCACCGCCCTGACGTGCGGCGCGTTCGTTACTTCGGCTTGACGAAACGCAAAGCTATCCGGCCGCTTTCAACGATCGCATCGTCAGGCGCACCGTCGAACTTGGGATCGACAGGGTGCGCGCTCAATGCGCGCCCTTGTCTGGCAACACCAGCGCCACCATCACCAGCAGCGCAAACGCCGAAGCGTAGTGCCCCACCACTTGGTTGGCGACGAACGCATTCAACGCCAGCACGATCAACCCTGACAGCGCAATCAGACCGGCAACGAAGCGCACAACACCCGTGCGCGCGCCCGCATCGATCTTCCAGAACAGAACTCCCGCCGCAAACAACAGCACGGCCATGACAGGCGGGATCATCGGTTTGATCGTCAACCCCATCCCCAAAGCATCGCTGACAAGCATGATACATGTCAGGTTGATCGCCACGATCTGTGCGAAGTTCAGCGCCAGATAGCTGCGAAGCGTCCCCGTTTCACTCAGAGCCTTGTGCTGCCAAAATGCCAGCACACTCCCTGCAAGGCCTGCAACCGCCGCCACATTCGCGACAAACAAGACCGTACTGGCACGTGTTCCAATCACCGTAAGCCGGCCAAGCACATCCCATTGAATAACCATCCGGTTCGGCAGCACGCCATAGTAATGCGTAACCAGGGCCAAGGGCACAAAACCCAAAACGATCATCAACGCAGTGCTGGTCCAAGGGTAACGGCGCTTCATAGTGTTTGATGCTTTGAAAAAATCAGAGGCTTTATAAAACCGCAAAACTCGTCCGTTACGACACTACAACACACGCTTTGATCCTGGAACAAGCGTGGCCGCAAATAATGGCATTATCTGAGTACTCTGCCTTGGCCGGTGGCCGTGAGCGGACCCGTCCGCAGCCCGCCATCGTCTGCAGCAGCTATCGCTGCGCAGCCACTTGCCCCCGCAAGCGGGGGAAGACGGAAAATCTGGTGTCTTCCTCCGCTTGCGGGGGAAATCCCTGCGCCGACCGGAGCTTTAGCGTAGGTGGGCTGAAGGGGATGGGGGTTCGACTCTCACTCTCGAGTCAATTCTATGGGCCACAGTTAAGGAGCTCGGATAACCTCAGCGGCCCGCTTGGGCGTAGAACCGCTGCGCCCCTTCATGCAAGGGCAGTGGCAAATTCTCAGCCGCGCCTTTGGGGTCGAGCGTAAGTGCAAACTTGCCCCGGCGCCGCAACTCCGCACGATTGGCCGGGTTCCATAGCGATCTCAATATTTGACTGATTGTGGCCGCCGGTTGCGAACGGTTCACAACCCAAACGCTTGCAAGGCTCAACGTCGCAACAGGTTTCGAACCGCGATAGGTGTCACCGGGTATGACAACTTTCCCATACATTGCAGATTTTCGCGCCAGCGACGCGATTGCCTTCGCCTCCAAACCGGCAAGCCGCGCCTGCCCGCGCCGGATCAAATGATCGACGGTAGGGATCGGCGCCACGCCTATGACAAAAAACGCGTCCAGTCTGCCGCTGCGAATCTCGTCCGCCGCCATGTCGGCCGTGATCATCTTGAGGCGCAAGCGGTATGGCCTTAATCCGGCCGCCGTCAACACCGCGCGAACGCTGTAGTCAGTTGCAGAATTGGAAACATCAATAGCGATCCGCTTGCCGGACAGATCCTTCAGCCGTTTAATCTGCGAACGCGTCGAGACAACCAGATGCAGGGTCTCGTCATGTAATCGTGCGATCGCGCGCAAGTTCTTCATTGCGCCGCCTTTGAATGGACCCAGGCCGTTTAAAGCCGCCTGCGCGATATCGCCCTGCACAATCGCCGACTGCACACCGCCGCGCTCGACGTTGGCGGCGTTAGCAACCGAACCACCAGACGAGCGCGTGGTGGCGATCAATCCTTTTGGACCGCACACGCCTTTGATATCGCACCGTGCCAAACCAGGAGGATGGCTGACGATAAAAGCGATGGCATCGCCCGCCTGAAGATACGACCCCGATACCGGGCCTGTCGCAATCTGAAACGAAATCCGCCCGGATTCAGGCGGAACCTGCGCCAACAGCGGCGCTGCCGCAAACCATCCGGCCATCACAGCCAGTCCAGCCAGTGGCCAACGCTCGAACAATGTCCTGGATGTCACCCTCATCGAATCTCTTATAGGCCTCACATCAGATGCCGGAAAGCGGCGTTAACTCTCGATTATGCTTAAACATTTGTTATGCGCTTTCGGGCGAAATTAGAGCCGTCTCAAACATGGGCTGACCTGTCTCAAACCAGATGGGCAGCCACTCAGCTTTTGTAAGGATATTTCCGATGGGTCTCTTGTCTAGTCGCGGCCTGCTTCGTTCAGCGAGCAGAATCGCCATCATCGCCGCAACGGGAGCCTTATCGGCCTGCAGCGGCGCCAGTATTTTTTCAAGCAGCAATGCCGCAGCCACGCGCAACCTCGTTCAACCCGATAACCAGGATATCGTCGGCGGCGCCGCCTATTGGGGGGCGAAATACGACGCAAATCGCAACGATATCGCCGCCGCTGTAAGTTTTGCCAAGAGCCTGCGAATGATGGGCGGTGCCAAACAAGCCGTCACCCTCCTCAAAGACGTCGTGATGAAAGCTCCCGACGACCCAAGGGTGCTGTCGGAATATGGCAAAGCTTTGACCGCTGTGGGGCGCTCAAAAGACGCCCTCCCATTTTTATCCCGCGCCGTCCAGTTAAGTGGCAAGGATTGGACAGCATATTCGGCTTATGGCGTCGCCCTCGATCAGACCGGCGATCACGCCGCCGCTCGCGATCTTTACCAGACCGCTTTGACGATCTCACCCAATAACCCGGCAATCGAAAGCAACATAGCCATGTCCTATGTGTTGGATGGCCACATTGCTCAAGGCGAAGCGATCATGCGCAAACTTGTCGCCCGCGCCGACGCCACCGCACAGATGCGTCAAAATCTCGCGATGGTGGCGACCCTCAAGGGCAACAAATCTGAAGCCGAAACCCTGACCCGTGAAGACCTGACGCCTGCCGACGCCAACAACAACTTGGCAGTTCTGCGCCAGTTCAGCGCCGGCAACACCAAGCCGCCGGCCAGTGCGCCCGCAACATTGGCACCAGTGGCACCGGCAATTTCCGCACCGTCAAACGCGCCCGCCCCTGTCGCCAGGAAGAAACTGCCACCGCCATTGCCTGTGCCGCAGACGCCTAAATATCAAGGCGTAAAGCCGGTCAATGACGTGGCGCCAAGCGAAACACCTAAACCGCAACAACAATCAGTCGCTCCGACAAACCTAGTTCCTGTGGCCGCTAAGGCAAAAGCGCCGCGTGCGCCCGCAACAATGGCGCCGATCCCCGATGATGAAATAACGACGCCACCATCTTCTGCAAAGGAAGCAACCAACCCACCCACCCCTTTGCGTCAATCTTTGGAAAGCACCGGCGCCACGTCATCAATCGCGGTCGCAACCGCTGCTCAATAAGACTTGATCCCTCAAATTAAAAAGCCGCGTTCTTGGCGAACGCGGCTTTTTTGTATCCAAATGTGAAGCCCGTTACAGCTTCATGATCTTGATCGCCGCCGGCCCCAGAATAATTGCAAACAAGGCTGGCAGGAAGAACACAATCATCGGCACGGTCAACTTCGCCGGCAACGACGCCGCCTTCTTTTCGGCTTCCATCATCCGCATTTCACGGTTTTCAAGCGCCATCACCCGCAATGCCGTGCCCAGAGGCGTACCATAGCGTTCAGCTTGAATAAGCGACGTACATACCGCCCGGACACCGGGATGCGAACAGCGTTTACCCAGATTTTCATAGGCCTGGCGCCGGTCCGGCAAGTATGACAATTCGGCCGTGGTCAGCGCAAATTCTTCCGCCAATTCAACCGACTGGCTGCCGATCTCCGACGCGACTTTGTTAAATCCGGCCTCGACCGACATGCCCGACTCCACACAGATCAGCAACAAGTCCAGCGCATCAGGAAACGCCTTCATGATCGAGTTCATGCGCTTGTCGATAACGTTCTGCACATAAAGGTCGGGCAAATAGAACCCAACCGCCCCAGCCCCAAATGCAATGCCGATTTTTCCCGTCGGTGGCAAACTATACTTCGACATCCAGAACAAATAGACGATCGTGCTCGAGAACACGATAAACGGCAGCACGAACCGGAAGAACATGAACGTATAGATTGCGGACTGGCCGCGAAACCCGGCACGTGCCAGCTTCGCTTTCGAGTTGGCCGACTCCAGTATATTGCGAAGATTGAGCTTCTCAATCGTTGACTTCATAAAGCCGCCAGGCGTCGTGCGCAGCTGGCCTTTCTTCCCCAGCGCCTCGCGCTGCATCCGCCGCAACTCTTCCCGCCGCAGTGCCACGCTCTTCAACCGCGCATTCAACCTGTCCCCGGCCAGCAGCGGATAAGTCAGGGTCACAATAGTAGCAAACGTGGCGATCGCCGCCATCACGGTAATCACCAGCTCACGGTTGAACAGCAAATCGATATAACTCATCATGGCGCCGCTCTCCCGTTCAGAATTTGAAATTGATCATCTTCTTCATGACGAAGATGCCGACACCCATCCACGTCACGCAGCACAGCAAAAGAAAATTGCCGAACCGCTCCGTGAACAACAACGCGATATAGTCCGGCGTCGTCAGATAAACCAACGTCATCACGATCAGAGGCAGCGAACCGATAATCCCCGCCGACGCCTTCGCTTCCGACGACAGCGCCTGAATTTTACCTTGCAGCCGCTTGCGGTCGCGCAACACACCCGAGAGGTTGCCCAGCGCCTCCGACAAATTACCGCCCGTCTTCTGTTGGATCGTCAAAACGATTTGGAAAAAGTTGACTTCCGCGACAGGCATGCGCTCGTACATGCGCTTCAAGCCGTCTTCCAGCGTCACACCGACTTTCAGCCCTTCGACGATGTTTTTGAATTCCGGCGCCACAGGTTCAGAAGATTCGTGCGCAATGATCTTCAAGCATTCGTTCAGCGGCAGTCCTGATTTAACGCCGCGCACGATGACGTCAATCGCGTTCGCAAACTCTTTGAGGAACGACTTCTTGCGGCGATTGATCGAAAACCCCAGAAACCAGCGTGGCAAGCCTGCGCCAGCCGCAAAACCAATTCCCAACGCGACGTACCATTCGTAACCCATGACAAAAAACAGCAAAACCGCCGCCACGCCCAAGCCTGCAGTGATGATCAGGAACTTCTTGGCGTCAATTCCCCAATCCGCCTGCTGAAGCAGCGCCGCCAATGTCGGGCGCGTGTTCTCCTGAGTTTTCTTGCGCTCAATTTCCTTTAACGTGTCTTGAACTTGACGGCGCCGCTTTGCCGTCGACTCTCCAACCGAATCGGCAATCTTTCCGGCAACCCTTCCGGTGGTGCCCCGCGACACCGCGGCAACGCGCTTGTTCGCTTTGCCGGCATCGCCGCCTGCAGCAACAAAGGCCCAGGCCACGCCCGCAACTGCAAGCGCCGCTGTAAATGCAATAGCAACGACGATCAGGGACGATTGATCCATAGCGGCGCAAAGGAGCCGTTAGGCCCCACCTCCTTATGTGGCAGCGGCCGCTTCGAGTGCATCGAGCAGCTCTGTCTCACGATTGTAATAACGGGCGCGTTCCCAAAAAGCCGGCCGCGAAATACCCGTCGACATGTGACGCCCTTTCACGCGGCCGGTTTCGTCTTCTCCGGTAATTTCATAGACAAACAGGTCTTGCGTAATGATGACGTCGCCTTCCAGCCCGATCACCTCGGTGATGTGCGTGATGCGCCGCGATCCGTCGCGCAAGCGCGCCGCCTGCACAATCACGTCGATGGAACCCACCACCATTTCCCGGATGGTCTTCGACGGCAGGCTGTATCCGCCCATGGTGATCATCGATTCGATACGCTGCAAGGCTTCGCGCGGGCTATTGGCGTGCAGCGTCCCCATCGAGCCATCATGTCCCGTATTCATGGCCTGCAGCAGATCGAAGGCTTCTGGTCCGCGCACCTCGCCAACGATAATGCGTTCCGGGCGCATACGCAGACAGTTCTTCACCAGATCGCGCATGGTGATTTCGCCCGTGCCCTCAAGATTGGGCGGGCGCGTTTCCAGCCGCACCACATGCGGCTGCTGCAGCTGAAGCTCGGCCGCATCTTCGCAGGTGACCACGCGCTCATCCAGATCGATGAACCCGGTCATGCAGTTCAACAGCGTCGTCTTGCCCGAACCTGTACCGCCAGAAATCAGCACATTGCAGCGCACGTTGCCGATAATACCCAGCACGATCGCCCCTTCGGGCGAGATCGAACCAAACCGTTGAAGATCGCTCATCTTCAACTTGTCTTTCTTGAACTTTCGAATTGTCAGTGTCGGCCCATCGATGGCGAGCGGCGGCGCGATCACGTTAACGCGGCTGCCGTCGGGCAAGCGCGCGTCGCATATTGGCGAAGATTCATCGACGCGCCGGCCGATCTGGCTCACAATGCGCTGACAGATGTTCATCAGCTGCGCATTGTCGCGGAACCGGATGTTCGTCAGCTGCACCTTGCCGGCCACCTCGATGAACACGCGCTCGGCCCCATTGACCATGATATCGGCGATGTCGTCCCGCGCCAGCAAAGGCTCAAGCGGGCCGTAGCCCAGAACGTCATTGCAAATGTCCTGCAGCAGCTGTTCCTGCTCGGCAATCGACATCACAACGTTTTTGATTGAAATGATTTCGTTGACGATGTCGCGGATTTCTTCCCGCGCCGACGCCGCATCGAGCTGCGCCAGCTGCGCCAGATCGATCGTATCGATCAGCGCGTTGAAGATCGTCGTTTTGATTTCGTAGTATTGGTCAGACCTGGAATCGACCACAATCGGTGGCGGTGGCGCTTCGGCCCCCTTACCAGCCTGCTTCATGGCTGGTGGTGGCGGCGGTGGCGCAGCCGACTTGGCCCGCTCGTGCGGCGCCGCGTCGTTCCCGGTTGGTCGCTTTCCGAACATCTCGCGTTAGGCCTTCTTCCGCCTTAGGAAGTCGAAGCTCAGCTTGTGAGAAGCCTTCGCGTCCGCACGGGGTTCTCGCCCCGTCAGACGTTGGGCCAATGCCCGAAACCCTTGCGCCGCGCGCGATTGCGGATTGAGCTCACCTACCGTTTGCCCGTTGTTGCTGGCCGTTGCAAAGGTCTGCGGATCGAACGGCAGAATAAGCACCGGCTCAGCCCCCATGGCTTCGGCAAAGTCCTTGACCGGAATTTCCGGCCGTCGTGGAATGCCCACTTGATTGAGCACAAACTTCAGCGGCTTGTCGTTAGGCCGTGCCTGGTTGAGCAAATCATAGATATTCTTGCCATTGCGCAAGCTCGCCAGGTCTGGCGTTGCCGTCACAATAATCTCGTCTGCCGTCGTCAGGACTTGCTTCACCCAAGGTGTCCACACATGGGGAACATCGACGATCACGCAGGGCGCCACTTGACGAACCGCGTCGAGTACACTTTCCACCGCTTCCGTGGTAAACTGACCTTCGCGGTCAAGGGCTGCCGCCGAAATGAACAGATTGAGCCTGCTGCTGTGTTTGATCAGCAAGCGATCCAGCAGCACATCGTCAAGCCGCTCCGGGCTTGCCAGCGCTTCCGACACCCCTTGCGCGGCATCTTGATTGAAATCCAGCCCTGTCGTGCCGAAAGAGACGTCAAGATCGACAATCGTCGAAGCAATTTGCAGATCTTCCGCAACAGCCCATGCCGTATTATGCGCAACCGTTGACGACCCGGTACCGCCCCGCGATCCGAAAAAGGCGAATACTTTTCCGATCGGTGAATGCGTCTGCCCGTGATACAGAGCCGCAAGCGCTTCAATAACCTGCAAGGGATTGAGTGGCGCCACCAGATATTCGCTGATGCCCGCGCGGATCATTTCGCGGTACAATGAAATATCGTTTGATCCACCGATGACGATGACCTTCGTCCCCGGATCGCAAACATGCGCAAGCTTCTCAAGGTCAGGTAATATGGCGGGTCCACGTTCGCGCGTTTCGACCATGATAACATTAGGCGTCGAGGAATCCTGGAAATACTCGACCGCGCCAAACATGCCGCCCATGTGTACGGTAAGATGAGCCTTCGCGAGACGACGGTCCTGGCCCGCGCGCTGAATGACATTGCCCGTCTCGGGCGACTCGCAAAACGCGTGGATAGAAATGCGCGGAACCGGACGGTCCTGCATCGCGGCGCCAAACGGAGCGTCCTGCTTATCCGGTATTTTGGACTTGCTCATAAATCGAAGCTCCCCAATTCTTTCACAAATTTCTACACATCACTCAACAGTGGCTATCTTGCCGCTGTCTTGCTCCGACTGTTCCGTCTGGCTCTTCGTTCCTGCCCGATGCTTCTGCAACACGGTGGCCCGGCGCATCGCATCGGCACTGTCTTGTGGACGCGGCTCCGTCAGATCTCTCGGGTCGGAGACAGCAACGGCAAAATTGTGTTGCGTCGCACATCCGAATTCCGGCCACGGCAAATTACGCGGGTTGAAGCCCATATTCTCCGACCAGTCCATCCCACAGTCGGGCGCACTGGCGGCGTATGTCATAAAACTCAAGGTGATCGAAGCATCCCCGTCATTTCCGGCGCCGCGATAGGTCGTCACCCGCACAGTCTTGTGGTCAACGCCACTCTCCGACAACACCCGGTTGATGCGTGCCATCGCACTTTTGGCAGCCCCATGATTGACAGTTCCTGCAGGCATTGAAGCGCTCAAAGCGCCATGTCCCCGCGACTTCCAGTGTTCCGCAAAAGCTCGCACCCGGTCTTCCTCCCCGCGCAGCACGCCTTGAGTGTCGACCTGAACAACCAGCGTTGCAATCTGGGGTTCAACCCTGATCGGAAATCTCGTTTCAGCGCTCACCAGGTTCGCGAAACCATTCTCCGCCGGGCTCGCACAACCCGCAGCGGTTGCTGCAATCATTCCAATACTGGCCAAACGGCAAAGACGGTTCATGACAGTGATCCTAAGCTTCTTGTAGTTGCCAAATCCTTGAACATTTCCACGCGACCTTCTGAAACAGCGTTACTGAAGGGTGAATCCGACTGGCCCTTTGAGCGAGCCGTGTACCGGTTTTCCCCTGCCGTAGACCGCGTTAAGCCGTGACAGCAGAATGGATTCCGCGTCACTCGCGGGAACAAACCCGTCGGTTGGTGAAGCAAAGTCATTGAGCGAGGCTGGATCCACCAGATACGGCGTCACGATCACAACAAGTTCCGTCTCACCCGATTGAAAGTCTCGGCTTTGAAACAGCGCTCCAAGGATGGGAATGTTCTTCAAACCTGGGATTCCGTCAATGTTCTGCTTCATGGATTGCTGTAGCAAACCAGCCATCACCATGCTGCCACCTGAAGGCAACTCAACGGTCGTCTCGGCCCGCCGCACCCGCAGGCCCGGAATAGTGATGCCGTTGGCATCCCCGCCAGTCGATACGAATGCGTTTTCAGAAGTGATCTCCGACACTTCTGTCGAAATACGAAGACTGATCCGCCCTTCCGAAAGCACGATGGGCGTAAAGCCAAGGCCCACCCCAAAAGGCTTGAACTCGATCGTCACATTGCCGTCTCGATCCCGCCCGACAGGCACCGGAAACTCGCCGCCCGCCAGGAACTTCGCCGATTCTCCCGAGACTGCAGTCAAGTTCGGCTCAGCCAACGTGCGGATCATGCCCGTACGCTCAAGCGCCCTGACAACAGCCTCAACAGAGCTTCCACCGCTAAGGCTGCCAAAGCGAAAGGCCTGCGATGTCGAAAGCGCTTGCCCCAGCAATGAAAATGGATTGACGCTCGTAAGGCTTATGGGCACCGATCTGCCGATATCGAACGCAGCACCTATGTTGGTGCCCAGCTGCTTGGACACACTGCGTTGCATTTCCGCGACGCGCACCCGCAGCATCACTTGATCGCCGCCGCGAATACCCACCCGGTTGACGACGGAGTCATTGTTCATCGCTTTGCCGGAGTCGGTGACATAGCGCATGGCGATTTGCCGGGCCGCTTCCGCATCGCCGGCGTTGCGCACCGAGCCATTGATCACCACGCTGTCGTTGATCGTCTCGACGCGCACGTCCGATTCCTTGACGTTACGCTCGATGATCGTCTTGAGCTCGCCCATATCCCGTTCGACACGAATCTCAAGGTTAAGCAACTGTTTGCCGCTGGCCGAGAAAAAGAAGGCGTTCGTCGGACCGGACTTCAGCCCGACCAGATAAATCTGGCGGGGCGAACGTACCACCGCATCGACAACGCCGGGATTGGACACCAGCACATCGCGCGCGTCTTCGGGCAGTTCGACAATCATGCCTTTGCTGATCGCCAGAGTGACGCGATGCGACTGCGGGCCAGACCCGCCCGGGCGAATGCGCAGCTTCTGAATTGGCTCTGCACCTGACGCTGCCGGTGACACGCCATTGGCGGCCACAGGCTGGGCAAGCGCGGCGCTCAACGCCAAAACAATCGCAACACGTAACAATTTCATGGCTTCACCTATCATTCACTGGATGTCGTGGCAGATTTTCCCGGCATTCCGTAGCGCAGGACGGAAATCTCGCCCTCACCTTCGGAATCAAACAGACTTGCGGTCGACTCTTCTGCCGCCGCCGATGGATCGGTTTTCGTAAGCGCGCGCAGCGACAACGACAGGTCGCCCATCGCTTCTGCCAAAGCCAGTATTTCAGCCGAACGCGCACTCAATTCGAGCGTCGCCGTCTTGCCTACAATTGTCTTCGACTCACCTTCTTCTTGCGACACTTCTTGCGACATCTGATCGACCGCAAGAACGCGAACGTCCTGCAACACAGTAGTCGCATGGTACGAAGGAATGCCCGCGCCATTGCTTCCAAGCGTGCGCGTCAAGATCACATCGACCCGGTCGTTCGGCAAAATAAATCCACCCGCGCCACGCTCCGCCGACACCTTGACACCAACAGCGCGCGTGCCCGCCGTCAGCACCGCCGCCATAAACCCGCCCCCGTCTGACTTGATTACGTTTTGAGCGGTAACGGGCTGTCCTGCGGTCAATGGCGCCCGCGCCACTGAGCCTTCAGCAGATTGCTCCAGCGCTTGAGGTTGGGTGTCCTTGATGACGAAACTGGAATCGACGGCCGACTTCGGCCATCCCATCCATTTCATGTCTGCTGCCGTCATTTTCGTGCCGACTTCGATGCCGCGTGCGGCAACCAGGACTTCAGTGAGCTCGACGCTAGGCGCGGCTGACGCCTGCGTCTGACCGCCGATCAACCCGCGCGCCAGGAACGCCGCGATGCCGGCCGCACCAATGGCGCCAACTAGAATGAGGATGCGCGTCAAGTTCATGTCTCAGTACCTCCTGCCCCAGCCCAACTTTGTTTTGCTGCCATTGGTTTTACGTTTGAAGTCTCAAGCTATAGTTAATGCAGCCTCAACTGAATGAGGTTGCGAACAATTGTGTTTCAGGAAGCACGGCAAGCCCGCCAAAGGCGATGGCAATGCCGTATGGAATAACAGAGCCGCCCCTGGTAAAACGGAGAAACCAGTCCATCGGCACCCCGAATTTCGCGACCCAGCGCGCACCCAGAAGAACAAAGGCCAACACTCCGCCGGCCACAACAACAGTCACCAGATAAACGCCAACCGACGACATCCCAATATAAAGTGACACCGCGGCAAAAAACTTCGCATCGCCCCCGCCTATCCATTGAAAGGCAAAGAGCACCATGCCCGCGATCAACGCGCCCAGGCCGACGGCGGCGTGTACACCCGCATCACCCAGACTCAGCCCGGTCGCCAACGCAACGACGGGAAATAGTCCGAACAGAACGCCTGACAGCCAATTGGGAATTGTGAGAGTAGCCGCGTCATATACAGCGGCAACGATGATGATGGCGCCGACCACGGTCAGCAGCACTGGCACAAACATGAGTAGCAAACTCCAGCCCGGCAAATTTAGGAAATTCAACCTAGGTTCGCGCGGTTACTGCAGGCTTAATCCCATCCCAAAAAACAAATGCCAGCGCACGAAACTGTGCACTGGCACTTGGCAAGACACAACTTTGAGCGGACACCTCGCGGCGCCTGTCAAACATTACAGGGCGGTATCAACCGCCGTGAACGTTGCATCGAGTTTATCACCGACGGCGGATACGGCGCCGATAATTGCAACGGCAATCAACGCGGCGATCAAACCGTATTCAATGGCAGTTGCACCGGATTCGTCATTCATAAAGCGAGAAATAAAGCGGCTCATTGAGGCCTCCTTCAAGTGACACCACTACACCAGTTCACCGAGACGAGTTGATCCCGTCTCTTGTAAACATGAGTGATGCTACCCAAGACCGATGAATAGATGATTAAACCGGCAGGAGATAGCCTGAAACCGCTCGATAGCTGAAGTTATACTACAGTCATGTTTAAACATGTGTAACCACAAACAACAAAATGAAATTTTTTTACTATAAGATGACTCATTGTGGAACAGCGGACGCCAAAACCGGTTCACCCGGTGAAGTACGGTTCAGACATCTTTAATCGCTTTCAGGCACCCTGCCTTCAGGCCTAAGTCCAACGAATGCGGAGAATTTTATGCAAGCCCTGCGCGTCACCTTGTTTGCAGCTACGGCACTGGCCGCGGCAACAGTGTCAACTTCAGCCATCGCAGATGGCATGAAGCCTACAACTGCCGCCCATCTTACAGTCCCCTACGATCAAGCCACCGCTATTCACCTCGACCAGCCGGCGAAAACCGTCGTGGTTGGCAATGCCTCGATCGCAGAAGCGCTGCTGGTCAACGACAAAACGATTTATGTGCAAGGCCGTTTATTCGGCAACACCAACGTGATTGCTCTGGATGCAAACGGGATCGAAATCCTGAACACCCAAATAACCGTAGGCACCGTCAACCTGGCCCAGGTCACGTTGTATCGCGGCAATCAACAACACAATCTTGCCTGCTCCCCACGTTGTGAACGCACCGTCACGATGGGTGACGCCGATGTTGACGTCCAAATTAAAAACGGCAGCGGCAAAATGGAAGTCGGCAAAGCCGGCAGCGACCTTTCGACAAAACCCTAGCCACACCAATACAATAAGCGATGGCATGTGTGGGCATGCAGTTGCCTTCGTCATGGCCGGGTACTTGACCCGGCAACCCAGGGGCCTCGCGTCACTCCCCCCATCGTCTGCAGCCGCAAACGCGGCGCAGCCACTTCCCCCGCAAGCGGGGGCAGACACAAGAGTTTGTCATCTTCCTCCGCTTGCGGGGGAAGCACCTGCGCCCGCCGAAGCCCCTTGGCGAGGGCGGGCTGCAGGGGATGGGGGACAGCGCGCGCACTTCTGCGTCTTCGCGTGGATTCATATGTTTGTGACGGAACCCTAGCTGTCGGAAACCTGACCAAGGAAAAGGCTGGCAGACAATCGCCGGGCCTTTTGATTCCAATCCCTCGACTACTGGCTAAGCCGCAAGTTCGAAAGATCCTGCGCAATCGCCGTGAACACATTCTCGAGATCCGCTGACGACGGCGACTCGAAATAAAGCGAAGGATCTGACGCACACGCCTGCATCAGGTTTTTTGCCCGTTGCGCATTTTCCTGCAACAGAATTGCATAGACCCGGATTCCCTCATCTTTGATGCGCGCGCAAACCGCTTCCGTACGAACATCCTGCTGTGTTTCAGCTGCAGCCGCGTTCGTCGTCCCAAGTTGATTGCGGATGAGGTAATTATAGGCAGTGTACGTGGACTTGTGCCACGTGTTGTTCGACTGCACCGTGTTCAACCCGTCAGTCAACAACACCAGCGCTTTCTGCCAATCAGGATTGTCATAGGCCGCACCCTCTGTATAGGGCGCGCTTGGTGAAAGTGTCCGCCACCCCCACCCCGCGCCGATCGCCACATGCGTGTAGCCGGTCGCGATCATGCCATTGACATAGGCCTGCAACGCACTCCGGTTGTTTGTCAGCGGCAAAATCTTCTGCATGTTGCAGTCTGCATTGGGATTGGTCAGGTTCTTTCCCGAATACTTGGACGACCGCTTCAAACGGGTATCCTGATTGCCTGAACCACCGTCTGAAACATAGGTAGTGTATCCGCTGTAGGCCGAACCATCCGGCCCATCGGGCTCGAAGTATGGCACCCATCGCGTGTCAGGCGACCCGGCGCTCGGCGCATCGTCGGTTCCTTCTAACCCACCCGGCCGCGCCTCCAGGCAACCACCCCAGCTTTTATTGGTCATCGTCGCCCAAACGGCAAACGCGTATTTGTTGTTGTCGAAATTGAGCCGGGCCGTACTCGATAGACCATTGATGTCCATCCAGCCATTGTTCAGAAACATATTGTTATCCACTTTCACCGTTTGCGAAAATGGCACCAGCGACATCTTCAAGCCCGAAGGAGCGGTTTGGTTGCCGAACAGAATATCAATCAAGGTCGTGGTCGCGGTCTTTAACGCGCCGATCTTGCCGTTGGACGCCATCGAGCCGGTGTTATCTAGTGCAAGCGCAATTTCAAGTCCCTTGGACTCGCGCGTCACCTGCACATCGACCGCAACGTCGATATAGTCGATACCGGCAAGGCCCATAAATGCGGTCTCAACCTTGGCCGCACCTCTGACATTGACAACGTTGGAATTGTCGCTCGCACCCGAGACCGTAAGCGAAGTCACCGTCCCAAGCTCTGCATCGGGGTAATTCGCATAGAAAAACTTGTGCGCCATGGCCGTCATTTCAGCATCGCTCAGCCCCACAGTGCCGCCAACCGCCAAAGCCGCCGCGTCAAGTGCTTCACCCAGCCGCATTTTCACAACCACCGCCCGGCTCATATCGACGGCGCACCCGATCGCCAAAATCATCGGGACCAAAGCAAGCCCAAACGTCATTGCGACTTGGCCGGACTTGGCGCGCGCAAACACACACACTTTTTCGCGCAACTGAAACAGCAATGGCCACATGTTGACGATCCCCAATTTGCCCGGACACGCCCTGCTTCCAGACTGACCACGAAGTTTGACCCGCAAAGCGAAACAACCCGTGTCAATCTCCGCGGAAAATTTGTTCGAATGGTTTCTAATTCCTTGCAATCCCTCGCCACACATGCCGTGGAAACGCTTTACTCACCTTGAAATCAATCAACCATAAGGGATTCTTTCCGGTAACAGTATTCAAAGGCTTGGCTGAGATAGTCTGCAGTTGTTCCACACGCGACTGAACTACTCAGAAAATTTCAGGAGACTCCAATGAGGCCAATGCTCCGGCTGACGCTCTTCTTGGGCCGCTTCAAGCGGGCAAACACCGGCGCCTCCGCGATAGAGTTCGCCATTGTAGCCCTGCCATTTATCGTTTTGATGTTTGCAATTTTTGAAGTCTCGCTGGTCTACTTTGCAACGACCGCGCTGGAAAATGGCGTTTCCGCCGCGGCACGCCAAATTCGCACAGGTCAAGCCCAAGTTTCTGGACTGACCTCGTCGCAGTTCAAAACACTCATCTGTGACCGGATATTTCCAATCCTGAGTTGTGATGGAAGGTTGATGGTTGACGTCCGCCGCTTCGACGGATTCAACATGGTTGCATTTCCGGCAGCGCTGGATGGCAATGGCAACTTGGCCGGCAACACCCAGTTTCAAATGGGAGCGGCGGGCGACGTCATTGTTGTGCGCGCTTACTATTCCTGGCCCATGTTGACGCCGGTAGCCACCAGCTTTTCGGACATGTCCTCAGGCAGCCGTTTATTGTCGGCCTCGGCTGCATTTCGCAACGAACCCTTCGTCATTGGAAATTGAGGCCGCGTCATGAAATTCCTCCAGCGATTTCACAAATCTGAAGACGGTGTATCGGCGATCGAATTTGCCTTCATCCTGCCCGTGATGGTCGTAATGTTTCTGGGTGTTGTCGAGGTATCAAACTACGTCATGGCCGCCCGGCGTGTCGCCAGTGTTGCCTCGACGGCGGCCGACCTCGTCGCCCAGGATACCTTCATCGGCGACGACGAAATGGACGACGTCATGGGTGCACTTAACGTGATTCTGGCGCCAATGAGTTCTTCAAACGCCACCTTTGTGATAACCTCGGTTGTTATGGATGCCGATGGCACCAAACGCGTTGCCTGGAGCGATGCGATGAACGCAACACCCAGGGTCGTAAATTCCGTCGTCTCTGACGCTGAATTTCCCGACGATCTGATTGCACCATTTCAAGGCGCCATCATGACAGAAATCGAATTTGGCTATGATCCGATATTCGCGGATTTTTTGTCGCGCACCGACATTCAAGACACGTTCTACATGAAACCGCGGCGCTCATTGACCGTCCAACGCGGAAACTGATCGCAAAACTTACGCACTCTTTACTTGTCGCGTTTAGCGTTGCTTCAGACAAAAACAAATTCGCAAGCGCCGTTTGGCGGGAGCAAGACAAAAGAAATGACCACCGCGCACGCGACGCAATCGACGTCAGTTCCATCTCCACATTCGGCCACCGAAGGCCTCGTGACCGAAGCCTGCGAACTTGACGCGCTTCATGCCGGTCTCAAACGCCATGTCGCCGCTTGGGTTACCGCGCACGAAACAGCCGTCGTAAGCCTTGCCACCATCCTCGAGCGGATGGACTCAATTCTGGAACGCATCGAGCGCAATCGCCGTTAACGAATTGTTGTTTCTCTCCTCTGTGGCAGCTGTGTCCCTTACACTAGGGTAACGAATCGCAGCATGCGCGAGCGGCTCGGCCGCTCCAGGGGGAAAACAGTGCGCACGCTTTCATGGATCAGCCGCGCCTTTGCCGCGGCAGCCGCACTTGTTGCGGTCATACTGATTGTTGGTGGCAGCTATTTCATTGGCTTTGTCAGTGAAGTTCAACGCGGCCTCAGCGACCCTGCGTCAGCCAGCCTGCAGGTGGCAACGCAAATTGCGGCCGTCGAACAGACGCTGGGCTATGACGGCTATCTCAAAGCCTATCGCTCGTACCGTGCGACCGGCGATATCGTGATGCGCGAGCAAATGACCCGCCATGCGATGGAATCCGCGCGCACGCTCGACAGTCTGCGCAAACTCTACACGGACACGCCAGCAGCAAACCGCGCACTGAATGATGCAGCAAGCGTTGTCGAAGCCTTTGCCGAAGTTGCCCGGACCGCGCCCGAATTGGGTCCAGCAGCCCTTCGAGGCTCCGACAGCATGGGTGCACTCCAATCCATGCCCCAAATTCCCCAGCTGGAAGCGACCTATCTGACATTGCGCACCGCCCTCGAGCGCTTGCGCTCGCAAACCCAAGCCCACCAGATGGGCAGCGTCGCCTGGGCGTTGAGCTGGAGTCAGATGCTCATTGTCGCAGCTCTCGCATTGCTGGTCGTAGGCTTGCTCGCCGCCGCCGGACTGTTGCAGTTGGGAATCACTCAGCCCATAAAGTCACTTGAACGCAGTTTGACCTCCGTCGGCGACGGCCAGGTGACCCAGCCTGTTTGGGGCACGGAGCGTACCGATGAAATTGGAACACTGGCACGTGCCGGCGAAAAACTTCGCCGCTGTCTCACCGAAACCGAGGCGTTGAAGTCCCTCGCCGAAAAAGGCGAACTTCACATTCGCCGGATGACGGCGCTTCGGTCTTGCTCGAGAAGCTGGCATCAGGTGTAACCACCGCGACCCAAGCCCTGAAAACGGCGACAACAGAAATGTCCGCCATGCAAGGTGAGCAACGCCAGCACATCGATGAGGCCGTCCAAAGGCTGGAACAATACGGCTTCAAATTCGAAGAAGCCGCAGGCGCCATTCGCACGCAAGCGGCCCACGCCATCTCAAGCGCTGCGGAAAACATGCACGCCTCAATGACAGCTATAGTCGACACTGCCAGCGAACGCACCCAGCGTCTCGCTCATATCGGCGGCCAGTTCGAACACAACGGCAAACAATTGGCCGAAGCTGTCGCGACGATAAAAGAAAAAACCGGAAACGCAGTCGATGGCATTACCAGTTCAATCATAGCTTTCAAAAAAGCCGCAGACGACGCACAAACCATTCAAGGCGCCTTCTTCGCCGCCTGCGACAAGATTTCATCCGACGCGACATCGACCGGCGCAAACATCAAGGACCTGGCAACCCAGCTTCACGGTGTCGTCGGTCACGTGGATGGACGCCTCACCAGCAAGATCAACAGCCTCGGCGCGCTGGAAAAAACAATCGAAGATGCTCTCGGCACGATCCAGGCCAAAGCACTCGACACAATCGCGGCCATGTCGACAGCCGCAAGCGCCCTCGAACAGCGCAACGCCGTAGCCGGAGAGCGCGCCGGTAAATCTGTCGAAAACTTCGAAGACGTCGTGCGGCTCTTCCGCGAGGATTTACCGGTCCAGCCGCAAGCGCCTGACTTCGGCGCTCTCGCCTCCGGCTTCCACCAGCAATTGGAAGCCATCAGATCCGAAGTGCGCGAACTCGCCATGCGCATCACGGAAGAACGCATCATGATGACCGCCGACATGCCCGCATCAACTCTGCCCCACAGCAGCGACGAGCCCCTGCGGCCTACGCATCGCACACTCGCCGACGTACCCATAAACGAAATCATGCAGCGTCTGAAAAACTTGACCGAGGAAATGAATGCCGGCACCGAAACCGCCGATCCAGCCTTCGCACTCAAATCGGCTCTCGGCGCCTTCGCCCAAGACGTCAAAGCGCTGGATCACGCTGAGCCGGAAGCAATGTCCAACGCGCTCGCCCGCCACGCCCAAGCCATCGAAGCAAGCGCAGGCGTCGTCGAGCCCTCAGCCACAGCGCTACGTGCTGAGCTTCACGCCATCAGCAGCGAGCTGCGCTTTGTCGCCAAAGCCACGCACGATCCGGCCACAGCCCGCGACACCGCGCTTCATTTAGGTGCACGGGCGGAATCTTTGTTCAGCTATTTGAGTGAGACCCAGTCCCAGACCTTCGACGAGCAAGACTTGGCTGGCGACGAAACAATGGAACAAACCACAAACGATTTGGCTACCCTGGCCAAAATCATCGGCAAACTCGAAGCGCGCGCTTCGCAGCTCTCAGACAGCGCGGTCGCAGCAAGCCTCGACCAGCAATTCGATACGCGCAGCCCCAGCGAGTTTGAAAATACAGGCACCGACGGCAACGACGGCAACGACGGCACCATCTCGACCGTCTTCGAATCCATTGAACGCCTCAACAACATAGCAGCCAGTCTCGCCCGTGCCGGCGACGCAGAGCGCCTGCGCAAAGCCGCGCACTGACACCAAATCCGATTAAGGTTTGAGAAAGAAACTGGCGGGGGCGTGGATGCTGGGTACATCCACGCCCGTGACCCATCGGCAATGGGGGTTGCCTTCTGGCCGCCTGTTTGCCGGAGAGCCGGTTGAATGGGGACGACTCGGCCGGCGGGGGACTCGAAGACCGGCTCTGGGGAAGCCGGTTTACTAATCCGCAAAGAATAGGGGCCAATTCTTAACAAAATACTAACGGTGGCAGCGCCTCAACGGCTCAACCGCGAACCCGGATCAAACCTTCCTGGGCAACCGACGCCACTAGCAGGCCTTGGCGTGTAAATATCAATCCGCGATTGAACCCCCGCGCGCCTGCAGCACTCGGGCTGTCGTGACTATAAAGCAGCCAGTCGTCGACCCTGAAAGGGTGATGAAACCACATCGCATGATCGATGCTCGCCGATTGCAGGCGCCCGGAAAACCAGCTTATTCCATGCGGAATGAGACACGTGTCCAGCAAAGTCATGTCCGACGCATAAGCCAGCACGCATTGATGCAGAGCCAGATCGTCAGGCATCTGGCCTTTCGCCTTGAGCCAGACGTCGTGATAGGGCGGCGCCTTTTTCGGATTGATCAAATCATCGTCTTCGTCGATCGGCCGCACGTCGATCGGCCCAGGCTTGGAGAAATGCTCGCGTACAGCCTCCGGCACTTGATGCGCCAGCCGCGCCCGCCGCACATCTTCGGGCTCAAGCCCTTCAGGGCCTACGACCTTGGGCATGTCGAACTGGTGCTCAAGCCCAGTCTCCGGCACCTGAAAAGATGCCGCCATATTGAAAATCTGCTCGCCGTGCTGGATCGCCACCACCCGGCGCGTCGTAAAGCTCCGGCCATCGCGCGAGCGGTCCACCTCGTACAGAATGGGAATCTTCGGATCGCCAGGCCTGATGAAATACGCATGCAGCGAATGACAAACCCGCCCTTCAACAGTTCGTGAGGCCGCCACCAGCGCCTGCCCCAGAACCTGGCCGCCAAACACCCGCTGCCAGCGGTCTTTCGGGCTATTGCCTCGAAAAATGTTGACTTCGACCTGCTCCAGGTCGAGCAATTCGAGAACTTCCTTGATCGATCCGTCCATGAGGAGGCGGCTGCCTATCTGCCAAAATTAAGCCAAGATGTTGAGAACACAGTGTTACGGGCTGATTGATGTAAGGGCAAGCTGATGGATTTCTCAAAATATCTGTCGACGGCGTTCGACTATGTGTCCTGGTTTCTGAACTCAGTCGACGACAATGTCTCGAACGCAGTCTTCGGCGGCTGGATGGCCATTGCAAGCTTTGCCGGCGCCATCGTGGTCCTCTTCCTCGTCACCAGCCTGCTCTCGCCCCGTGGATCCGACGACTAATACCTACTCCAGCCGCTGACCCAGCAACTTCAGCTTCAGGAACGCCGCGATCGCCGCATTCTGCGCATCGCGATTTGTTTTTTTCTGAAATCCGTGTCCCTCGTCTTTGGCCAGCATGTACCAGGCCTCGGCCCCGTTCTTGCGAATGGCCGCCAGCATTTGCGTCGCCTCCGTCACCGGCACGCGCGGATCATTGGCGCCCTGCACAATCATCATTGGCCGCTTGATCTTCGCCACATTGGTCAGAGGCGAAATCCGCTGCAACACCTCGCGCATCCGCGCATCGCGGTCATCGCCATACTCTACCCGCCGCAGTTCCCGCCGGTAGCCGCTGGTATTGTTCAAAAACGTTACGAAATTCGAGATGCCGACAACACTGATCCCAGCCACCAGCCGCTGATTATACTCGATCATCGACGCATAAGACATAAAGCCGCCATAAGACCCGCCGTAAACCGCAACCCGGCGCGGCTCAAGGTTCGGCTGCCGCGCGATCCAGTCGAGCGTCGCCCCAATGTCTTTCACCGAGTCCATGCGCTTGGCGCCATTGTCCAGTTCGACAAAATATTTGCCGTAGCCCGTCGAACCGCGAACATTGGGCGCCACCACCGCGATCTTCAGTTCCTGCACCAGATACTGGATGAAGGCGTTGAAATTCGGGCGATACTGAGATTCAGGCCCACCATGAATATAGACCAGCACCGGCGCCTTCACCGCCCCCGCAGGCCGGTAGACAAACGACGAGATTTGCCGTGCCTTGCCATCCACTTGATCGAAACTGTCATAGCTCACCAGCTCCGGCACTACGAACGAGCTCTTGTCCAGACCGCCAACCTCGCTGTCGGTCCATTGCACCGGCGGACGGCGGCCCATATCCCAGACAAACGCATCGCGCCCGGCCGTACCGTTCAGCGTAAAACCCAGGCGCCGGCTATCGGCACTGAATCTGAAATTGTCGATCTCGCCCGGCGCCAGACGCGGTCCCGGCGATTTTCGCCCCCGCTTTGTGTCCATCAGATAGAGCCGCGAATAACCGCCCTCATTCACTGAAAACGCAAGCGCCCGCCCATTCGGTGCCATCTGCATGGACTCGACATCCCAGTTCAAGCCGGACGCCAGGATATCTTCGTCGTCAGTGCGCAAATCATAGCGAACGATCTGCCTGAATTCGGCGTCCTCGTCGGAAATATAGAACAGCGACTTCCCATCAATGGCAAACTTGGGCGAACCGCGAAACACTTTCACCGGCGAGGGCCTGACCTGGCTCTTGCGCCCGTTCACCAGATCGACAAGCCAGACCTCCTGCTCGCTCACTGAAATGTCGCGCGTCACCGCCAGCGTCAGATTATCCGGCGAGAAATCGCCCGGTGCCCAACTGCCGTCCTCGTCCAGAACCACGCGCGCCGACTTGGGATTGCTGGGATCCGCCACCATGACGCGATAGCGCCCCGAATCCGCCGGCACACTCGCCCACGCCACCCACTTGCCGTCGCGCGAAAACACCGGATCGGTATTGCGCGTCTTGCCATCCGACAGCCGCACGGCCAAACCATTGCGCTCATCGAGCAAATAAAGCTGGAACAACTCGTCACCGCCGACATCGCGGCTGAACAGGATCGTCCGTTGCGGCCACTTGCCCGGACGATAAATCGCAAGGTTCACGGGCTCGTCGTAGAACGAAATCTGCCGGCGCATCGCCATCGGCCCATCGACGCGGTGCAACTGCCCCGTTTCACCAAAGCGCGTCTGCACCAGAATGCTGCGCCCCTCAGGCGAAAAATCCATCAACAGCGCCCCGCGCGCCGCTTGATAAAGTCGCAACCGCTCGCGCATCCACACCGGCGTGTCAGGAATATTCTCCAGCACCAAATTCCCGCGCTCAACCCGGCGAACCTCAGGAGCCGCAACCGCAACACCGGCCATCAACAAAACCAAAACCGCCGCAAAAATTCGAAATGTCACGAAAGGGCCCCCGGGGTTTAACCGCCCCGAATTTAACCGCCCCCACCCACTCCGTCGACCACCAACCATCCTTAACGTTCGCCATTTGTTGCGGGATTTGCAATCCTGACACCCGGGCTCATACACCAAGGACCATAATTTCCGATCCGCGCCCGCGGCAAAGCCCCCATCGTCTGC
>Ga0163153_10002512_pt1 | contig 26438 bp, 31 predicted proteins | sample OliLakLV19MP6IB1_FD_148629 | JGI IMG/M metagenome (GOLD analysis project Ga0163153, IMG submission 148629) | Freshwater microbial mat bacterial communities from Lake Vanda, McMurdo Dry Valleys, Antarctica - Oligotrophic Lake LV.19.MP6.IB-1 | ecosystem: Environmental > Aquatic > Freshwater >...
GCTCGGGGTCGGCGCGATCGACGAGGACGAGTGCGACCAGAGTGGCCATCGCCCAGAAGACGACGAGGTGGCTGTCGGAGCTCGGCAGCGCCGCGTGCCGCAATGCACCGAGCGCGCCGACCCCGAGCACGAGCACGCTCGCGCGTCGTGTCGAGAACGACGGTAAGCACAGCACGGTCAGAGCGGCCGCACCACCCGCGATCGCGACTGCGACAACGGCAGGAATGCCGAGGCGCGGCGCCGACAATGCGCCGACAGCGCCCAGGGACGAGACGGCGGCGATCGCGACCGCGCGCCACGGCGAGCCCGGACGCGCCGGATGCAGCTTCGGCGTCACGGTACGGTTCCGAAGTCGAGCGCGCGCACGACGCGTTGCGGCCAACCGGCCGGCACGTCGGCGGGCGGACCGGCCACGGCGCGTGCGAGGCGACGGCCGAGATCGCGTGCGTCGAGAACGCGTGCGCAGACCGGGCCTTCGCGTTCGCGGGTCGCCAGGAGGACGACGCCACCGCCGGCGAGGGCGGCCCGGCCCATCCCGGCTGCGTACGACGCGGCTTCGTCGCCCCACTCGTCGGGACCGGACAGGTCGACGACGAGTGCCAGCCCCTGCGCGGCGGGCGGGTCGTGCTCGCGCACGACGAGTTCACCGAGCCGCGCGCTCGTCGCCCAGTGCACGAGCCGGGCCGGGTCGCCGGGCACGTACGGCCGGACCGCGCGTACGGTGTCGCCGCCCGCGACCGATGCCGGTACCGGATCGGTCATGAGTGCTTCGTCGCCGATCGGGTACAGCACGGCCGCCGCGGGCCGGGCGCTCGGCGCGATGGTGATCGGTTCGGGCATACGGACGCGCGCCTGACGCACGCGCACGAAGACGCCGAGCGGTGCCGATGTGCGCAATTGGACACGCACCTCGTCGAACACACCGCGCCGGGTCGCGAGGTGCGGCATCGTCCCGACTCCGGGCACCGCCGTTCGCCACCAGCGACCCGGCGGATCGAGGACACGCACCTCGACCCGGTCGGTGCGACCCCGCACGATGATGCGCAACGGCACCTCGTCGCCGACGGCACCGTCTGAGGGCGCAACCACCTCGACCGAGACGCGGGCGAGGATCACGATCGGCCACACGAGACCGATCGCGAACAACACGAAAGCGAACACGCCGATCGCGACGGCGGTCTGGTCGCTCGTGACAGACCCGGCCGCGATGCCGTACGCACCCAACGTGAACAGCACGACCGAGGTCAGCGTGAAGTCGCCGGGGCCGTGGACTGCCGTCGATGACGTGCGGAACATGACTAGTGCGCGAACGTCACGGGGTCGGCGACGTGACCACGCCGACGATCTCGGCGACGATGCGCGTTCCAGTCGTGACATCGACACCGGTAGCGGGCGTGATGCGGTGCCCGAGCGCGGCGGGCGCGACAGCCTTGACGTCGTCGGGTGAGACGAAGTCGCGGTTCATGACCGTTGCGTGCGCCCGCGCCGCGTGCAGCAACCCGAGGCTCGCGCGCGGCGATGCACCGAGGGCGACGGCCGGGTGGGTGCGGGTCGCGGCGACGACGTCGAGGACGTAGTCGAGCACCGAATGCGCGCAGTGCACGTGACGCACGGCCGCAATGGTCGATGCGAGTTCGACGGGTGAGGTGACCGGTTCGATCGCGGCCAGCGCGTCGACGCCGCCGGTACCGGTCAGGATCTCGCGTTCGGCCTCGCGGTCGGGCCGGCCCAGTGTCGCGACGAGCGCGAACCGGTCGAGCTGACTGTCGGGAAGTTGGAACGTGCCTGCGCTGCCGAACGGGTTCTGCGTCGCGACGAGGAAGAACGGATCCGGCAACGGATGGGTCTCACCGTCGATGCTGACTTGGTGTTCCTCCATCGGCTCGAGCAGCGCAGCCTGCGTGCGGGGCGACGCGCGGTTGACCTCGTCGACGAGGACGACGTTGGCGAAGATCGGACCGGCGCGGAACTCCCACTCACCGGTACGCGGTCCGTACACGGACGTGCCCGTGACATCGGCGGGCAGGAGGTCGGGCGTGCACTGCACCCGTCCGAAGCGGCCGCCGATCGACGCGGCCAGCGACTTGGCGAGCAGCGTCTTGCCCGTACCCGGGACACCTTCGACCAGAAGGTGCCCGCCCGAGAGCAGCGCGACGAGCGCGAGTCGCACCGTGCCCGACGCGCCCCGGAGCGCCGACTCGACCGCGTCGAGGAGCGCGACCGCGACCTCCTGCGGGGCGCGCGCGCCGTGAGCGGGACCGGGAGACGATGCCTGCATGCTCCATCAAGGCTAGGCGCGTCACGGGGCCGCGCTGAACAGGGCAAACGCGAGAATTCCGGCTCACTCGCCGTCGTCGTCCGGCGGCATGTCCGGGAAGTCGTCGAGCAGCAGTTGCACCAACCGCTCCTCGAACATGCCGAGCCACTCGTACAGCGCGCCCGGACCTTCCTCGAGATCGTCGAAGTCGGTGTCGGCCGTGATCCCCAGGGCGGCCCCGAGCGCCAAGCGGAGATCGTTGACAGTGCCGAGCAGGAGTTCCTCCTGCTCGGCGTCGAGCACGACGCGGACCAGGTCGCCGGCGGTGCGGCCCCGGCCCAGGAGGGTGACGATCTCGTCGAGACCCGCAATTTTCTTGCCGGCGAGATCGGGGTGGACCATCTCCTGCCACTCGCGTTCGGCGGCATCTTCGGTCGGGTCCGAGTACGCATTCGGGAACAGCCGAGCACTGACCGGGTTGGCGGCGGGCGGCTCGCGCAACAGGTCGCGCACGTCGGTCGCGACGACCGTGATCGCCTGCACCTCGTAGGCGTGCAACGTCGCGACGAGATGTCCGTCGTCGTCGCGCTCAAGTGTGGTCACGGCTAGGAATCCCGCTGCATCGTCGCCCAGAGACCGTGCGCGTGCAGCCGGGCGACATCGCCCTCGCACTTCTCACGGGTTCCATGGCTGACAACCGACTTACCTTCGTTGTGCACCTGCAACATCAGCTTCGTCGCCTTGTCGCGCGAGTACTGGAAGACCTTCTGGAACACCAGCACGACGTACGACATCAGGTTCACGGGGTCGTCCCAGACGATCACGACCCACGGGCGCTGCCGGCGCGTCGCCTCCTCGCCGAACAACTCGTCGCCGAACAACTCCTCGACGGTGTCGGGAATGACGATCGTCTCGGTGTCGGTCGACGACACGTCACTCGCCTCGCAGCTCGTCGCCGATCCGCGACAGCAGCCCGTTCACGAACCGGCCCGAATCCTTGGTCGAGTACGCCTGCGCGAGTTCGACGGCTTCACTGATGACGACACCGGTCGGAGTGTCGGGCACCCACGCGAGTTCGAAGACGCCGATGCGCAGCAGCGCCCGGTCGATCGCGGGCATGCGTTCCAGCGCCCAGTGTTCCGAATACTTGCGCAGCAAGACGTCGATCTCCTCGCGATGCTCGTCGACGCCTCGTATCAACAACGACGCGTACACATCGGGCGGCACCGGGAGTTGATCAAGCAACTCGTCGGCGCGCAAACCCCGCTGCTCGCACTCGTACTCGAGGCCGAGCGCCCGTTCCCGTGCCTCTCGACGAGTCGGCAACGACCTAACCCCGGGTACTAGGCACGGGAGAGATATTCGCCCGAGCGGGTGTCGACCTTGACCTTCTCACCGGGGTTCACGAACAGGGGCACCTGCACGACGAACCCGGTTTCGAGGGTGGCGGGCTTGCGCGCGCCCGAGACGCGATCGCCCTGGATCCCTGGCTCGGTGTCGGCGACGGTGAGTTCGACCGCCGCGGGAAGATCGATGCCGACGACCTCGTCCTTGTACATCGGCAACACGACCGAATCGCCTTCCTTGACGAAGTTCACCGCGTCGCCGATCGACGCCTTCGTCACGTGCAACTGCTCGTAGTTCTCGTTGTCCATGAAGACGTATTCCTCGCCCTCGCGGTACAGGAACTGCATGTCGCGCTTGTCGATGACGGCCTTCTGCACCTTCTCGTCGGCCCGGAACGTGCGGTCGAGCACCGCCCCGGTGCGGAAGTTCTTCAGCTTCGTGCGGACGAAAGCACCGCCTTTGCCCGGCTTCACGTGTTGGAACTCGACAACGGTCATCAGGCCCTCGGGCAAGTCGAGGGCCATACCGTTCTTCAAGTCGTTCGTCGAGATGCTCACAACACCAGTTCCTTCGGCGTGAGGGTCAGCGGCTCCGCACCCGCAACGGTCACGACGAGCGTGTCTTCGATGCGGACCCCGCCGACACCGGGGAGGTACACGCCCGGCTCGACGGTGACGACGTCGCCGACGAGCAACGTATCACGGGCTGTCGAAGCCACCCTCGGCGCTTCGTGGATCTCCAACCCGACCCCGTGCCCGGTCGAGTGCGAGAACAACTCGGCCCAACCCGCGTCGTCGATGACGTCGCGCGAAGCCTTGTCGACGGTCGCGCACGCGACGTCGGGCGCGACCACGGCCCGCCCCGCCGCCTGACTCTCGAGCACGACGTCGTAGAGGCGGCGGGCGTCGGGCCCGGGGTCGCCGACCGAAACTGTGCGCGTCATGTCGGAGCAGTACCCGTCGACGATGCAACCGAAGTCGCAGACGATCAACTCGTTGCGGCCGATGACCCGGTCACTCGGACGCGCGTGCGGCATCGCGCCGTTCGGGCCGGACGCGATGATCGGGTCGAAGCTGTTGCCGCTCGCGCCCCGCTCCCGCATGGCGAACTCGAGCGCAAGCGCGAATTCCTTCTCGGTGATGCCCGTTCCGAGTTGCGCCAACAGCGACTGGAAGGCGTCGTCGGCGATCGCACACGCGGCGCGCACACGAGCGACTTCGCCCGCGTCCTTCACCCGGCGCAGATCTTCGACCGGCGTACCCGCCGGGACCACGTCGAGACCGGAGAACACCGAGACGAAGTCGCGCTGCTCGGCCCACGTGACCGAGTGCTCCTCGAGTCCTACCTTCGAGAACCCCGCGACCGCGGCCGCGACGAACGCGCGCTGTGCGGCCATCGTCGCCCCGATCTCGATGCGCGCGGCGACCTGCGCGCCCGTGATCTGTTCGGCGCTCTGCGTGCGGTAACGCCCGTCGGTGACGAACAGCGCGTCGGACGCAGTCACCAACAGCATGCCCGCCGAACCCGTGAACCCCGTGAGGTACCGGACGTTGGCGAGCTTCGTCACGAGGATCGCGGGAAGTTCGTCGTGCTCGAGCCGGGAACGCAGGCGCGGCAACCGGGCCTTGATGTCGAGCGGCGCGAGGGTGGGGTTCACGATGTTCCGATCAGGTCGGCCGCGGCCTCGACGGCGAGCCGGTAGCCCGTCGCCTTCAGGCCGACGATCGCGCCGTCGACGACGGGTGAGAATACCGACCGGTGGCGCCAGCGTTCGCGAGCGTACGGATTGGAGAGGTGCACTTCGATCTTCGCGCCGTCGAACATCGCGAGCGCGTCGGTGAGCGCGTACGCGTAGTGCGAGAACGCGCCGCCGTTGATGACGATGGCCGCGCACCGTCCGCGCGCGGCATGAATCGCGTCGACGAGCACGCCCTCGTGGTTCGACTGCACGTGCTCGAGATCGTGACCCGCTTTCGCGGCGGTCTCTCGCGCCAGCGCCACGAGCTCGTCGAGCGTCGTCGTGCCGTAGTGCTCGGGCTCCCGCTCGCCGAGCAGGTTCAGGTTGGGTCCCGAAAGCAACAGGATCGTGGCCATGTGTGTGTCTACCCCTCTACGCCGATCGCTGCGAAGGCCTTGCCGACTGCCGCCGGGTCGGGATCGTCGACCCGTTCGATCCCGTTCGGTCCCTGGAGCACGAACGTGAGTCCACCGGCCGCTTTCTTGTCGCGCGCCATCAGGTCCACCAGATCGTCGCGCCGCAGCCCCTCCGGTGCGAGGAGGGGCAGGGCGAGCGCGCTGACGACGTCCTCGTGGTGAGTCACTACCGCGGGTGGGATGCGTTCGAGCGCGCCGGCCAGATGAGCGGCGAACACCAGGCCCACCGCGACAGCCTCGCCGTGCAGCAACGTGTGCGCGCCTGCCACTTCGAGAGCGTGCGCGACGGTGTGGCCGTAGTTCAATGCGGCGCGCACGCCCGTGCGTTCGAACTCGTCGGCCTCGACGTACCGGGCCTTGATTGCCGCGCACCGGGCGACGACCTCGGTCACGACGGCGCGGTCGCCCGCGAGAAGCCCGGGCGCGTCGATGAGGATCGTGTCGTCGCCCTCCATGAGTGCGTACTTCGCCACCTCACCGAGCCCGCAGCGGTATTCGCGCGCGGGTAGCGACGCGAGGACGGCCGGGTCGGCGAGCACGGCGCGCGGCTGGTGGAACGCGCCCACAAGGTTCTTGCCCTCAGGAAGGTTGACGCCGGTTTTGCCACCGATCGCGGAGTCGACCATGGCGAGCAGGGTGGTGGGGACCTGCACCACGTCGAGGCCGCGGTAGTACGTCGCCGCGACGAAACCGGCCGTATCGCCGACCACTCCCCCGCCCAGCGCCACGATCGCGTCGCCGCGCAGCAGGCCCCACACCGCCAGCGCGCGCGTCAGCTCCTCGACCGTCGTGAGCGACTTGGCTTCCTCGCCGTCGCCCATCATGAACACCTCGTGCTCGATGCCCGCGAGCGCGCCGGCGACGAGGTCGACCTTGCCGATGCCGCGCTGGGTCACAACCGCGACCCGGCGCCGCCCTTCGAGCACCCGCGCCAGCTCCGAGACGGCGCCGGGGCCGATGACAACGTCGTAGCCGCGCGACCCGAGATCGACGTGAAGGATGGTGGTCACGCGGCCTGCGCTCGGTACGCGGCCAGGACGGCCTCGGCCGCGGCCTCGACGTCGAGTCCGCCCGTCTCGACTTCGGCGTGGGCCGCCGACTCGTACGCGCCCGCCCGCAGCGCGTCGAGCCGCCGCAACGCGGACTCGGGATCGCCGGCGAGTAACGGGCGGTCGGCGCCGTCACCGACGCGCGTGGCCAGTACCGCGACCGGCGCACGCAACCAGACGACGACGCCCCGCTCTCGGAGCCGGCGCCGGTTGTCGGGATCGAGCACCGTTCCGCCGCCGCACGCGATCACGAGCGGTTCCGGTGAAGCGCAGACGTCGGCGACGGCTTGGCGTTCCAGCTCGCGAAACGGGGCCTCGCCGTGCCGGGCGAAGAACTCCGGGAACGGCATGCCCGTGAGGACGACCACGAGATCGTCGGTGTCGACGAACGGCCGGTCGAGCAACGCGGCACAACGACGACCCACGGTCGTCTTGCCTGCACCCATCAACCCGACGAGGACCACGTGCTGCACGCGCCCAGACTACGGGCCGCCGCGATCGAACAGTCGAACGCCTCAGTCCGTTGCACCACTCGGGTCGAACGGGTTCCGGGCCGGGCCCTCGAGCCCGCTGAAGTCGATCCCGCCGTCCGCCGGGGCGACGGTCGTCGCGGTCGTCGCACCGTCGGTGGGCGCCAACGACACGTCGACAACGGTCGTCGATGTGGTCGACAGCTCAGACGAACTGCTCCCTTCGCCGCCACCTCCCCCACCGAACGTCTTGAACATGAAGAGGAGCGCCAACACGCCGAGGACGGCGTACATGACCTTCAACCGCTTTTCCTCGTTGCGGGCCTTGGCCATTGCTACTCACCACCCGTTTCCGTAGCCGCCGCGTCGGCGGTCACTCCTGACGTCGTCAGTGCACTCAGCGAGAACATGCGCGCGGTCAACGCGACGTGCACTCGGGGCGGTCCGCTCGCGACGACCTCGTCGTCGCCGCTCGCAGACCCGGTGCTGCCATCGACTGCGGTGAGCACGATCCCGTCGGTCACGACGGTTCGCGACAGCGCTTCGAGCGCCTTGAGGTAGCTGAGCACTTGGTCGTACTCGCCTTCGACCTCGATGTTGAGGCTGATGGTGGCGACCGACCCGGTTTGCACCGGCGCCGACGGCGCGACCGTCACCCACTCGACGCCGGCTTCCTCCTTGATGGCCTCCGCGGCGCGGATGAACTCGGCCAGGTCCGGTTCCGAGGCGAGCTGCTCCCGCAGTGCCGCGAGTTCGGCTTGCGTCTCGGGCAGCCGCAGTTCTTGCCGTTCGAGGCTGGCGAGCTCCGCCTCGAGGCGAGCCGTGTCGGACTCGGCGACCGAGATGTCGTCGCTCACGTCGGTCGACTTCGCGTTCAGCCCCGAGAACAGGAGGAACCACCACAGCACGACGATCAGCACGGCGGCGAACACACCGACGAGCACGGTTCGATTCCTCATGGCGTCACCAGGCCGTTCTGGAATGTCGCGAGCCGGTCGCTCCGGGCACCTTCGGCGAGCTGGGCCGTCGACGAGAAGTCGACCACCTCTTGCTCTTCAAAGGTTCCGAGGGACGCGCTCGAAACCCAAATCTGCGAGAGCGACGGCATGCTCGACATGGCTTCGATCCAGCTCGCGACATCGGGGAACGTGCGGGCGTGACCTTCGAACGACACCTGGCCGGTGATCCCGCCCGCTATCGAAACGGGCGTACCCGGCAGGGTCGTTGTCGTGGTCGTGGCGTCGCCGTCCTCGGCCGCGGGAGTCTTCTTCGGTTTCGGCGGGGGTGGCGCGGCGGTCACCTGCCCCTGGAACGACGTGAGCCATACCGGCTCCGGCATCGTCTTGCTGACGTCGTCGATCACCGTCGCCCACGAGACATCGCGTTCGAGCATGGACGCGACCTGTGTCTTCAATCCCGCGAGCTGCAAATTCACCTCTTGGACTTCGTGCATCGCACTGATGTCGGACTCGATGCCGGCGTTCGCAGCCTGGGCCGCCTTCAGGTCGTCCTTTTGCGCGCTGATGCTCTGCTGCTTCATCACCGTCGGAACGGCGAGCGCGACGAGCAACGCGGCTCCGGCCGCGACGAGCGCCACCGGCGGCTTCGATCGTTCGGCCCCGCCAGACCGGCGTTTTCGTTCACGCGGAAGCAGATCCACCACGGTCCCGACGCCCGCGCCCCCGAGCGCGAGGCCGACTGCGGCAGGCAGGTAGGGGTCGAGACGCGGGTATTCGTCTTCGGGGAACCGGATGTCGCCGATCGCGAGTAGCTCGCGCGGGCGGGCGAGTTCGACCGGCACACCGACCAGCGCGGCAAGGCGGTCGGCCACGCCGGGAAGTTGCGACGCGCCGCCGGTCGCGACCACACGCGACATGCGCGCCGCGCCCGGCTGGTTGCGGTAGTAGTCGAGCGAACTGCGCACCTCGTCGAGGAGGACGCCGAGCGGTCGCTCGATTGCCTGCGAGGCGCGGACGACGAGGTCGTCGCCGCCGACGGCCAGCTGTCGCTTCAACGCCTCCGCCGTCTCCACCGGAAGCTCGAGTTCGCCGCAGATCGCGTCGGTGAGCTCACGGCCACCGGTCCCGAGCGCACGGACGAAGCGCGGCACGCCGCCTTCGTGCACGACGATCGCAGTGACACCCCCACCGAACGAGACGATGCCTTCGGCACCTGCGTCTTCGCCGTACGCGGGCCGGGCCAACGAACGAATGAGCGCGAGCGGAACGAGGTCGACCGCGCCGACTGCGAGCCCCGCGGCCTCGACCGCGGCGACGAGTCGCATCACGGTCGCCTTGTGCGCGGCGGCGAGCAGCACCTGCATCACCGCTTCGCCCCCTTCGGCCACCGCGGTGCCGAGGATGGCGAAGTCGAGGACGGCTTCGTCGAGCGGGATCGGGATCAGGTCGGCGGCTTGGAACTGCAGCGCGCTCGCCAGCTCGGCGCGCGACATCACCGGCATCTCGACCTGGCGCACGATCAGGCCCGGACTCGCGAGCCCGACCCTGACCGAAGCCTTCTTCAGGTCGACTTCTTCGCGCAGGCGGGCGATGGCCTCGGTGACCGCGGCGTCGTCTTGCACCTCGCCGTCGCGCATGGCGTCGCGCGGCAGTGCGACCTGACCGAAGCGGTCGAGTCGCGGCGGCGCGCCGGGCGCGACCTCCGCGAGGGTGACGGCGTTGGTGCCGACGTCGAGTCCGATCAGGCGACGGGCCACGAGGCACCTCCCCCGACGTCGGCGCGGACGGTCTGGGATTCGAGATATCCCGAGAGTTCCGACTCGCGGATCCGGAAATGCTTGCCGACGCGAATTGCCGGGAGCGCCCCGGCGCGGATCAAGCGATACACGGTCATCGTCGAAACCCGCATCACGTCAGCCACCTCACGCACGGTGAGGAGCTGGTGGTCGGCATCCACATCGTCCCCTCTGGTCGACCGGTGCCACAGCAGTTGTCGCTGCTCTCAATCGTCAATCGATGCACCGGGTACACCTATCGGCACCACCACGACGCGTGTTGAATCAGTCACTTTTCGCGTAAGGGATTCGGCGCGGGCGACTACGGCGCTAGAGGCCGGGGTAACCGTCGAGAATTGCGCCTCCGACCAGCACAAACGTCATTGTGCCGGCGGCCAGGAACGGCCCGAAAGGAATGTGCTGTTTTCTTCCGCGGCCGCCCGCCGCGATCAGCACGATGCCGATCACGGCCCCGTACAGGAAGCCGAGGAACAGGCCCCCGACGACCTCGGCCGCTCCCAGCCAGCCCAAATGCAGGCCCAGAAGAAAGGACAGCCGCACGTCGCCGAAGCCCATCGAACGGGGCGAAATGATGTGCAGCGTGAAGAAGAAGAGGAACGCCCCGCCGGCACCGATGAAGGCCCGGGCCAGCGTCCACCAGTCGCCCTCCACACCGGACGCCAGGGCGAGCAGCGGAATGGCCGCAAATCCGGCCGGGTACACGATGTGGTTCGGGATGATGTAGTGCTCGAGGTCGATCACCGAGATCGCGACGAGCACCGCCGTGAACGTCAGGTAGGCGGGCAGCGCCGCCGGCATGTCGGCGAACCGGGCGCCGACCGCCGCCCACAGGGCCGCAGTGAGCAACTCCACGAGCGGGTACTGGATCGAGATCTTCGTCCCGCAGCGCCGGCACTTGCCCGCCAGCAGGATCCACGACAGGACCGGGATGTTGTCGCGGGGCGCGATCGGCGTGTCGCAGCCCGGGCAGTGCGACGGCGGGTGCGCGATCGACTCCTTGCGCGGCACGCGCCAGATCACGACGTTCAGGAAGGAGCCGACCACCAGGCCGAAGATGCCGGCGACGGTGGCGTAGAGAGCGGTCACAGCCTGTTCACGGCTGGGAATGTAAACGGAGCGCCCGCGAGATCCGCGGACGCTCCGTTTCGGTTCGACCCACGGCTCACGTCATCGATGGCCAGTCGTCCAGCCAGCCGGCGTTCGGGTCGAACGCGGTGGCGGGACACGCCGGGCCTGCGAGCCGTTGATACTGCGTCGCCGCGCCTTCGAGCTCACGTAGGGCCAGGCATCCGTCACCGGCCGCATGGGTTGCGAGGATGACATAGTCGGACCCCACCGCGACCGACACTTCGTTGCTTTCCGCCTCCGCCGTCGTCGCTTCGTCGTTGAAACGAATCGACGGCTCGGCATCCTGCAACTCGAGCGGAGTCACGGAACTGATCTCTCGGGCATCGGAGAGGGTGATTTTCAAGGCGCGATGCCCGTTGCCGAGCACGCTCTTGGCTGCTGACTGGTTGGCACCCTCTCGAGCCGACACGAAGGTCGGTACTGCGATGGCGATCAGAATGGCAATGATCATGACGACCACCATCAACTCGACCAGGGTGAAACCGTCGTCGTTCCGGGGATGCCCACGTTGGCGGGCCATGGCTTCCCCCTTCTCGAAATGCCGCCCCGAAATGACTCGGCCCCGGGACACGCCCGGGGCCGAGAACACTTCACCGGATTTCGACGGCGGGATTACCAGCCTTCGGTTCCGAGGGTGCAGCCCGCCGCGGTGGCAGAATCAGCGCCCTCGCCGTAGGTCGTGCCTTCGGAGCCATCCGCAACACTTTCGCAGATGGCGTAGAACTCACCGGTCTTGCTCTCCTTCATGAGTGTGGTCGTGTCGTCGGTCGAGTCGACGCCCACTTCGGCCTGCGTGCCGGCACCGTCGACGTACTCGAGGCTGGGCTCGAGTGCTTCGAGCGCAGCGGCGTCGAGGGCGGTGTAGGACTCTTCGTTGGTGTAGTGCGTCTTCGCACCGATCAGCGCGTTGCGCAGATCGGACTGAGCCGCGCGGTTCTGAGCCGACTCGCGAGCAGAGAGGAAGGTCGGGATGGCGATGGCGATCAGAATGGCAATAATCAACACCACAACCATCAGCTCGATGAGCGTGAAACCGTCCTGCTCCCGGCGGGCCTTCAGAGAGTGAATAATTCGCACGTTGGGGAACCCTTTCGTCGTCGGAGGCCGACGGACCGTTGGGGTCCCGTCGCCAAGTGTGATATCGGCCACCACGCTGCGTGGCTTGAGTCTCTTGGTCGGGTTCCGACTGAAGCGGTGCGTTCGGCGCTCGAGAGATCCTCACCCTCTGGTCGCCGCTCTGTGCCCGGGCCGAGCAAGTAGAACCTCCCTCGTGCTTGCGCCGCGGCTGGTTCGGATGTTGGTGGTCGTTGCCCTCGTCCTGGGCGCGGTGCGACTGACCGTTGCGGCGCCGGAACGGTGTGCGGAAATCTCCGCGGATGACGCCCGGGCGACTGCCCAGGCCGCGGCCGATTGGCTGGTCGACAACCAGAAGCCCGACGGTTCGTACCTGTATCTCGCCGACCGCGAAGGCAACGACCTCGGCGACTACAACGCGGTGCGGCACGCGGGCGTGACGCTTGCGCTGTACCAGGCGGGCGAGACCGACGCGGCCGACGCCGGACTCGTGTGGATGCGCGACCGGCTCGAGGAGCGCGACGGCTGGGCCGCGCTCACCGACAACGGCGTCGCCCCGCTCGGCGGCACCGCGCTGATGCTCGCCGCGCTCACCGAACGGCGCGAGCAGACGGGCGAGACCACGTACGACGACACGATGCGCGACCTCGGCGAGTTCCTCGTCGCGATGCAGCGCGACAACGGCGACTTCTACGTGTACGCGTACCCGCGCTCGGGGCGCGTCGACCGCGAAGCGATTTCGCAGTACTTCGCGGGCGAGGCACTGTGGGCGATGGCCCGGCTGCATCGCGCCCTCCCGGACGAAGCGTGGCGCACGGCCGCGGAGCGGGCCGCACACTTCATCGCCGTCGAGCGCGACGACACCGACTTTGTTCCCGTTGCTCCGCTGAACGACCATTGGGCCGCGTACGGGTTCGCCGAGATGGCCGACTGGCCACTTTCCGACGACGCCGTGGAGTACGCGCACGCGTTGTACGGACGGTTCGCCATGCTGATCCGTTGGGATGCGCAGGCCGACGCGGGCGAGCCGTATGCAACGACGCACACGTCCGGCAAGCGAGCGGCGGCGCTCGGCACGTGGGTCGAGGGCCAGGCCGCGCTGGCTCGGCTCGCGCGGGCCGACGACCGCGCGTCCGACTTGTCGAAGGCGACACTCGCGAGCGCCCGCTGCGGCGCCGCCCTGCTGGCCGCCCGCCAGATCGACGGCGCGTGGTACACGAACGGTGAAACCCGCATGGACGACCAACAGCACGCGATCTCGGGGCTGCTCGCAGTCGCCGCACTTCTGGAGGGTGAGGAATGAGCGACTGGCTCCGGCTCCTGGTGGTGGTGCTCGTCATCGTCGACCCCCTGACGGCCGCGGTCGCGGGCGCGACCCTGACGGCGGACCGCGACCGGCGGGCCCGGTCGATCGTGTTCGCAACCGGCACGCTCGTCGCGCTCGCCGTCGTGGTCGTCACCGCCTGGCTCGCCGACCCGATGCTCGACGCCTTGGAGGTATCCGTCGGTGCCGCCCAGCTCGCGGCCGGGATCGTGGTGCTCGTCCCGGCAGTCGAGTTGCTGTTCGGCGGCCCGTCGGGATGGGTCCGGCCCGCACCCGACGCCGCGCCGGCGCGGGTGGGCGCGTTCCCCTTCGGCGTGCCGGTACTCGCGAGCCCGTGGCTCGTGGTGGCCCTCCTCGCGTTCGCGGCCGACGAGGGTGCGGGCATGACGGCATCGGCCGCGGCGCTGGCGATGTTGGTCTCGACGGGGCTGGCGTTCATGTTCACCACCCCGGCCGATCGCGGCGCTCTCCGGGCTCTCGGCGTCGCGATGGGTGCAGCCACCGCTCTTGTCGCCTTCGACCTCGTGCACGATGGGGTGTTCGGGTCCTGACGGCGCGACGATGGCGCGTGCGCACGCTCGCGCGGGGGCTGCTCGTCACCATGTTCCTTCTGGCGAGTGCGTCACCCGCGTCTGCCCACGGGGTCGGCGGCCGCCAGCCGACCGACGTGCACGTGCGCGTGACCGAGGTCGAACCGGCCGTCGCGGGCGTGTCGGTCAACGTCGTCGAGTTCGGGTCCAAGCTCGAACTGGTGAACGCGTCCGATGCCGAGGTGATCGTGCTCGGGTACGCGGGCGAGCCGTACCTGCGTGTCGGCCCCGAGGGCGTGTTCGAGAACCGGCGCTCCCCCGCCGCGTTCATCAACCGCACCCTCGATCCACCGAGCACCGTGCCCGACTCGTACGACTCCGACGCCGCGCCACTGTGGCGGCAACTCGGGAGCGGTATCAGTGTCCGCTGGCACGACCACCGCGCCCACAACATGACCGGCGGCAACCCGTCCACACCCATCGCGTGGGCCGTCGATCTCACCGTCGGAGGCGAACCCGTCGTCGTGCGGGGCGACATCGCAACGGTTGCGGCCCCGGCGTGGTGGCCATGGCTCCTCGTCACGGCGGCGATCGCGACGGCACTCGCGCTCGTGGCCCGCCGCGCGTGGCGGGCCACGGTCGCGACCGGCCTGGTCGTCCTGTTGGTCGGCGAGCTCCTCCATGCCACTGGGTCGTGGCGGGACATCGCCGCGAGCAACGACGCGCGCCTCGGCGCCCAGGCGATGCCGATCCTTGCCGTCATCGCGGTCGCGCTCGCGTTGATACGCGTCGTCCGCAAGGACCCCTACGGGACAGCGCCGTGGGTACTGCTCGCTGCCGTCGTCGTCGGTGTGGTGGCCGCGGGCGACGTGCTCGTGTGGACCCGCTCGCAGGTCCCGTCGGTGTTTGCGCCCACGTTCGTCCGACTGCTGGTCGCGCTCGCGCTCGGCGGCGCGCTCGGCCTCGTAGTCGCGGCCGCGACGCGCCTGCGTGCCCCGGCCGTCGGAGCCGTGGAGTCGCGTAGGTAGGTCGTGCGGCCCTCCGGTGGCGAGTTCCCGGAGAATCGGTAGGCGCAGAGCAACCAAACCCGGACAACTGCGTCTGAGCGGACATGATGGTCTCTGTGGAACCCGATGCCGGCGGGCGGCTCGTCGCCGGAGGGGCAGAAGCTGCCCTCGCCGAGGTATATCGAACGCACTACGGGAAGCTCGTCGGCCTGGCCCGGCTGCTCGTCGACCAACGCGAGCAAGCCGAGGAAGTCGTGCAGGACGCGTTCATGCGCACGTACGCGGCGCGGGACCGGTTGCGGGGCGACCCCCTCGCGTACGTCCGCCAGGCGGTGGTGAACGAGTCGCGCAGTGCACTGCGCCGGCGGCGCACGATTCGCGGCTCGCATCTGCAGGCCGTTTCCGACGGCGTTTCGGCCGAAGCGCACGTGATCCACGACGAACGGCTCCGCGAAGTCTCGGCCGCGGTGCGCGTGCTCCCGCCGCGCCAACGTGAATGTGTCGTCCTCCGCTACTACGAGGACTGTTCGACCGCGCAGACCGCCGCGGCCCTCGGGATCTCCGAAGGCAGCGTCAAAGCCAACCTGCATCGGGCCCTCGCCGCACTCGGCGTCGCCCTGGAGGAAGAACGATGAACGGCATCACCGAAGACGACCTCCGCTCCGCACTGCGCGAAGACGCCGGTACGGCGTGGGCAACCGACGAAGGCTGGGACCGCATCCGTGGTGGCGGCGAGAAGCAGCGCGGCCGCCGGCACAACCGGTTCGTGATCGCAGGCGCAACGCTCACTGCCGCCGCGGCGGCGCTGGCCGGTGTGCTCGTCATCACAGACGACGGCGGCGACCGGCCGATCACCGCCGAGCAGCCCGAGGCCACGTGTTCGGCGTCCGGGACGGATGCCGTGTTGGCCGACGGCATCGCCGAACCGATGCGTACGACCGCGGCCTCGCTCCTCGAGGCGGCGTCCGCGTGCGACTACGACGCCTTGCGCGTCCTCATGGATACGGGCTTCACGTACGCTTACGACGACGTCACTCCGGACGAAGCCATCGAGTTGTGGCGCGACCAAGAAGACCGCGGTATCGCAACCCTCGCCGCGATCGTTGGCGCACTACGGACCCAACCTTTCTGCCTCGGGCTCGAAAGCGACCCGCCGAAGACCCAGTGCACGTGGAGCAACGTCGAGGTCGGGATCGGCGTGACCGCCGACTCGACCGGGGCCTGGTCTGTGTACGAGAGCAGCGGCGACGACCCGAACGCGGTCCAATGCCAAACCCGGCTGCCGAACGGACCGACCGTCGCAACCGCGCCGGGCATGCCCGACGCGGTGCTCGAAACGGCGAACGAGATCGTGGCCGCATCAATGCGCTGCGACTACGACGCCCTCCGGGCGCTGATGGTCGACGACTTCGGGTTCAGCTTGACCGAACCCGCCGACGCCGACCTCGCCGTCGAGATGTGGCGACTCGAAGGCGTAGGCGAAGGCTCCGAAGTTTTCCAGGTGCTCGTCGACCGGCTCGTCAACGGCGAGCCCGTCCAGAACAGCGAGGACCTGCAATGGGCCTGGTTCGAAGCCAGCGTAGCCCCGACGCCGCTGGCGATCAACCCCGACGGCACCTGGGCCAACTTCAGCGACTGACACGCATCAGCACAGATCAGTTTGAAGCCAAGTGGCCGCCCACCGGCCACTTGGCTTCAAACGCGAATCCCCGCGGTTACTTGATGAGCTTGATGATGTTGAACATGGGCATGTACAGGGCGATGACCATGCCGCCGACTGCGATACCCATGACGACGATCAGCAACGGTTCAATCAAGCTGGTGAGTGCGTCGACCGTCGCCTCGACCTCTTGGTCGTAGAAGTCGGCGATCTTGTCGAGCATCTCGTCGAGCGCACCGGTTTCTTCACCGACCGCCATCATCTGCACGACCATCGGCGGGAACACCGCGTGGTCCTCGAGCTTGCGTGACAGCGGTTCGCCTCGCTTCACCGCGTTCTGCGTGTCACGCACCGCGGTGGCGACCACGTGGTTGCCGGAGGTCTCGCACACGATGTCGAGCGACTCGAGGATCGGAACACCCGAGCGCACGAGCGCCGACAGCGTGCGGGAGAACCGGGCAAGGGCGGTCTTGCGCACGAGGCCACCGAAGATCGGCGCCTTCAGCTTGATTGCATCCCACTTCTTGCGGCCCTCGTCGGAGCTGATCCATTTGCGGAACGCGAACCCGCCGCCGACTTCGGTGATGATGATGAAGTACCAGAACTTCCGGGCGATCTTCGAGATGTCGATGAGGATCTGCGTCGGCTTGGGTAGCGTTCCGCCGAGTTCGACGTAGAGGTCCTCGAACATCGGGATGATGAACAGCAACATCGCCGTCACGATGAGCAACACGAGCACGGCGACGACCACCGGGTAGGTCATTGCCGACTTCACCTTGCGGCGCAGTTCGACCTGCTTCTCGATCGTGTCGGCCAGCCGCTCGAGCACGCTGTCGAGGACACCGCCGATCTCGCCGGCGCGCACCATCGCCACATAGAGGCGGTTGAACGCCTTGGGGTGTTTCTGCAACGCCGCCGACAGCGACGAACCTTTCTCGACGTCCATGCGCACTTCGTTGGCGATGTTGGCGAGGGGCTTGCTCTCGGTCTGCTCGGCGAGGATGTACAGCGACCGCAACAAGCTCAGGCCGGCGTTGATCATCGTCGCGAACTGACGCGAGAAGACGGCGACGTCCTTCAGCTTCACGCGGTCCGAGAAGCCGGGCAGCTTGATGTCGCTGCTCAGCGTCTGCTTGCCGAGCTGCTCGATTGCGACGGGGACGTAGCCCATCGAGCGGAGCTTGCCGACGACGAGCTGCGCGTTGTCCGCCTCCAGCTCGCCCTCGACGAGCTTGCCGGCGCGGTCTCTGACTTTGTATGCGAACGTTTCGGGCACGCGATAACTCCAGCTGGTTAGCCGTGCATGAGGCGGCGGAGGTCCTCTTCGTTCGAACAGCGTTCGAGCGCCATGTCGAGCGTGATGCGGCCGGTGCGGACGAGATGCGCAAGCGACATGTCCATCGTGACCATTCCGTACTTCCCGCCCGCTTGGAGCATCGAGTAGATCTGGTGGACCTTGCCCTCACGAATGAGGTTTCGGATCGCGGGAGTCGCGACCAACACTTCGCACGCGACGCCGCGGCCCTGCCCATCGGCGGTCGGCAGCAGCTGTTGGGTCGTGATGCCTTGGAGCGACGACGCGAGCTGGATGCGAACCTGCTGCTGCTGGTGCGCGGGGAAGACGTCGATGATGCGGTCGATCGACTGCGGCGCGTCCTGCGTGTGCAACGTCGCGAACACAAGGTGACCGGTCTCGGCCGCCGTCAGCGCGGTCGAGATCGTTTCGAGGTCGCGCATTTCGCCGACGAGAATGACGTCGGGGTCCTGGCGCAATACGTGCTTGAGGGCCGCCGCGAACGAGTGCGTGTCCTCCCCGACTTCGCGCTGGTTCACGATCGAGCGCTTGTGATGGTGGAGGAACTCGATCGGGTCTTCCACGGTCATGATGTGGACCGCGCGTTCGCGGTTCACGATATCGACCAGCGACGCGAGCGTCGTCGACTTCCCCGAACCGGTCGGACCCGTGACGAGAATGAGACCGCGCGGAAGGTACGCCCACGTCTTCACAGCCGGCGGGATGCCCAGCAGGTCGAAGTCGACGATCTCGTAGGGGATGACACGCATCACGCAGCCGACGGAGTCGCGCTGCACGAACACGTTCACGCGGAAACGACCCTTGCCCGGCATCGCGTACGACGTGTCGAGCTCGAGTTCGGCTTCGAACTTTTCGCGCTGCTTCTGGGTGAGGATCGAGAACACCATCTGGCGGATCTGCGAACCGTTGAGTTCGGGCAGGTGCGACAGCGGGATCAGCTCACCGTGCACACGCACGACCGGCGGCGAGCCCGCGGTGAGGTGCATGTCGGAGCCCTTGTACTGCAACACGAGGTCGAGCAGGTCGTTGATGTGCAGGTCCTCGACCTTGACCTGGTCGGGCGGCACGAACGCTTCGGCCGCGCCCGCTTCCGGCCCGTAGATCATGTCGAGCGCACGAGCGAGCTCGGTCCGATCCGCGACCGCGGGAATGATCTCGTAGCCGGTCGCGGCGCCGATGGCGGCGACGGCCTCGTCGTCGGCCGGCTCTGCAAAGGCGACGACGAGGCGCGTGCCCTCGACGTCGACCGCGAGCGCCAGATGCTTGCGCGCCACCTCGGCCGGCACCATCAGCGGCGCGTCCTGGTGGATGGGCGTGTCGAGGAAGTCGACGAACCGGATCCCCACTTGCTCCGCGAGCGCGGCGGTCAGGTCCTTGGTTCCGACCATTCCCCGCTTGAGCAGCACCGCGGGCAGACCTTGGTTCTGCTCCTGGGCTTCCTCGAGCGCGTGTTCCAGGTCGTCGCGCGACAACACGTGCCGATCGACGAGCGTTTCTCCCAGGCGGCGAGCTTGACTCACGAGCATCGGAGGGAATATCGGCCCGAGCGGCCCCCCGCTGAACTACGGAATGTGACCAAGGTCATTGTGAGAAAAGGACATAGCAGGTGACAACGGCACAGCCCCCCACGCGGGGCCGCACGGAGCGGCGACCCCTAGCTACGATCCCGCAGCTCGCTGGCGCGGGTCTTTGCCTCGTTCCACAGTTCGTCACACTCCGGATCCTGCTCGGCAGCGCAGAAAGCTATGGCCGCGCCGAACTCTTCGGTGTACCGGTTCGGCCCGTAGCTGTATGTGATGCTGAACCCGTCGATGGCAGCAGCGGCATGTCCGTCGCTCAGCCCTCCTTCCATCATCACGATGACCTGTGTGCCAGGAGCGATCGGTCCGAACTCGTCGACGTTGACTGGCGAGAACTCGGCGGAGGGCATACAGATCCCCTCGGTGTACTCGCCCGCGTTGCCGAGGTGTGTGCCGACCACCTCGAATCCGGGCGTGGCTCCTACCACGCCCACGGACTCGATCTTCACAGCGGTCCCGGCATCGTTCTGGAGACCGACCATCCCGTTCAGCCACGTTGTCCGTCCGGGCGTCATGGCGCGACACATCGCACTCAAGCCCACCGTGCCCGCCGGTTCATTGATCGGACCTTCCGCGGCGGTTGCCGAGTCGCCATCGACGGCGGTGCGGACAGCGACAAGGCCTACCACCACTGACCTGAGAACTCTTCGGTTGCCGAGATCGACCGGGTGTAGGAGGCGGATGCACCGTTGTCGCGCGTGAAGTCGCCGAGAGAGTCGACTCTGAAGCTGCGGTCCAGGCGCCGAGCGCAACCAGGGACCGCGGTCTTCGTGAACGCCCAATCGCGTACCCATTCGCCGGGCTCGACGACGGCGATGAACTCATAGTTCAACGGATCCTTGAGTGTCGGCACCAAACACACAAGCTCGTGCAAGTACATCGAGACCGTGATGTGGTACCGCTGGCCGTAGGCTCCCTTCTTGGTTGAAGTAGCCGTGAATGAGCCGCCGAGACCGGAACTTGTCCCGTTCGTCGTCGAACCCCCGACCTTGAACTTCAATGGACCGGCCCCTCCAGTGAACGCCCAACCCGTACTGAAGGTTGACGTCTTTGATGTCTGGTATGTGAACTTCGATTGCCAGTACCGATTGGGCTTCATCAAGTTCGTACCGATGGTCGCTTCCGCATCGGGAAGGTCGTGCGTCGGGCCACCCAGACAGGACCGTATGGAAACACGCCAGTGGGGTCCCAAGGGAAAGGTGAATCGATCGCTGCCAACGCAGTCGTCGACCCCGTCTTCGACCACGAGACTGCCCGCTCTCGTGCTTGTGCCTTCGTCGCTGCCGTTCCTCCGGCGGGCGCGGATTGCATCACGATGTCAAACGGTCGCTCGCTCGACGGAAGAACAGCTCCTTCGTCTTCGGAAACACTGGCCTGGGCGAGCATCGCTTTCTCTGTCGTCGCTCCGATCGCTGGATCAATACTCGTCCACGCGCCGTTTTCCCACCACACGGTGTCGGTACTGATTGCGAAGGTGCCGGGACTCGACGCGACGATCATCAGTGAGAGCGCGCCGCTCGCGTCGCGCATGTAATCGAGTGTCGAGTCGAAGTCACCGCGCAACACGAACTTGCCCGACGCGTCCGTATCTTCTGTGGCAAGTAGAACCATCAGTTGTTGCTCGTTGGGGGAAACGCTGGACGCTGCTGAAAGTTCGGCGAGTTTGTCGGGCTGTGGGCGGAGATACGCGACGACGGAACCCTTGCTCGGCGTTCCGTTCGCGCTTACGAGTCTTCCGCGCCACAACTCGGCGTCGCCAGTAGGCGACGCCTTCTGATCCACGTCCGCTCGGTCGGCCCACGCGGTAGTCGTGCTCGCGAAGATGGCGACTACCACCGTCACTACAAGAGCGACACGTCGCGCCGGTCCACTGTTGCTACGTCCCTCGTTCCGGTCCCGTCCCATCATTTGGGCCCCACTCTTTGGTCATCGACACGCTTAAACCATACGCGCGATCAGGCAGAAGTGGTACTGATGGGCGCTCTCGCGCCGGCGACCGACCCGGGGCCATCGCGAGGTAACTGTTGCTCCGTCCGAGGACGTACATGAATCGGTGCCCGGCCGAGTTCGCGGCCTTCGCCTGCTTGCGCTTGCGCGCCTCGAACATGCGGCACAACGCGGGATACGAAGAAAAGGCACCGGCGACACGCGGCAACCGGACAACTGGCTGGTGCACGTCGCCTGAGAGGTCGCCCGGGTCGCACGGAGCGGCGGCCAGAGCGACGGAGGAGCGCCGGGAGCTCGCCGGAGAGGTGACGATCTCGCGCGCCGAAGGCGCCCCCCCGAGTCGGAACCCGACCGGCAAGCAACGTTCCCAAGCAAGCAACGGCCTACGCCACGACGCGCAGGATCTCTTCCAGCGACGTGAGACCCCGGGCCACCTTGCGTAGGCCGTCTTGGCGCATGGTGATCATGCCTTGCATCATGGCCATCTTCTGAATGTCTTCCGTCGAGCGGCGCTCGATGATGAGGCGCTCGATGTCTTCGGTGATGGTCATGACCTCGTGGATGGCGAACCGGCCGCGGTAGCCGGTGCGGCCGCAGGCGGTGCAGCCGATGGCGCGGTGCACCGTCGGCCAGTCGCCCTGCGCGAGGTCGTCGGAGAGGAACCCGGCTTCGACCAGTTCGGCCTCGCTCGCCTGGTGCGGCTCCTTGCACTTGTCGCACAGGCGCCGCGCCAGCCGTTGGCCGACGACGGAGTCGAGTGCGCTCGTGACGAGGAAGGGTTCCACACCCATCTCGACGAGTCGCAAGGGTGTCGACGCGGCGTCGTTGGTGTGCAGGGTCGAGAGCAGCAGGTGACCGGTGAGGGCGGCCTCGACCGCGATGATGGCAGTTTCGCGGTCACGGATTTCACCGACAAGCACGACGTCGGGGTCGGAACGCAGGATCGACCGCAGCGCCGACGCGAACGTGAGTCCGGCCTTCGGGTGGATCTGCACCTGGTTGACACCGGCGAGGCGGTACTCGACCGGGTCCTCGACCGTGATGATGTTGCGACTCGCGTCGTTGACCTGGTTGAGGGTCGCGTACAACGTGGTCGACTTGCCGGAGCCGGTCGGTCCGGTGACGAGAATGGCGCCGTAGGGCTTCTTGTACGAGTGTTCGTAGCGCTCCAACGTCTCGGGGATGAAGCCGAGTTCTTCGAGGCGCAGCAGCGCCTGACCCTTGTCGAGCACACGCATGACGACCTTTTCGCCGTATACGGTAGGCAGGGTCGCGACACGGAGGTCGATCTGGCGGCCGTTGAGCGTCATGCTGATACGACCGTCCTGCGGGATGCGCCGCTCGGCGATGTTGATATCGGCCATGACCTTCAGGCGGCTGATGACACCGGCCTGGATGCTGCGCGGTGAGCGCATCACTTCGTGCAGCACGCCGTCGATGCGGAACCGGATACGCAGGTCGTGCTCGGCAGGTTCGACGTGGATGTCGGACGCGCGGTCCTGCACGGCCTGGTTGACCAAGAGGTTCACGAACTTGACGATGGGCGCGTCCTCGAGCAGGTCGCCGAGGAGCGCGGGGTCGAGGTCATCCGCCTGTTCGTCGGCGGCGGCCTGCACGACCGCGTCGACGTCGGAGTCCATGCGGTAGAACTGGTCGATCGTCTCGATGATCTGCGTTGCGGTGGCGACGACGGTCTTGACCTCGGCGGCGGCGAGGGCGCGGATGTCGTCGACCGCGAACACGTTCGACGGGTCGGCCATCGCGACGACGAGGCGGCCGTCTTCCCAGCCGATCGGGATGGCCTGGTAGCGGCGGGCGAGCGATTCGCTGACGAGCCCCGCGACGGTGCCGTCGAGGGTCCGGTCCGAGAGGTCGACGAACTCCAGCCCGACCTGGCGGGCCAGGGTGCGGACGAGTTCGGCTTCCGAGATCGTCCCCGACTCGACGAGCAGCCGGCCGAGCGGCTTGTGCGTACGGGTCTGTTCGGCCAGCGCGGCGTCGAGCTGGGCATCCGTCAACAGGCCTTCGGCAATGAGCAGTGCGCCCAAAGGTGTGCCGTCAGACACGGCTCAGCCTCCCCTCCGTGGAACTGCGAGGGTTATCGGCGCTGCGCGCGCTCTGCTGTATAGAATGTCACGCTCCGCGCGCAAGGACTCCTACGATCGGCCTGGGAACGGACTCGTCGACGCCGGGCCCGTAGGGCGATTCGGCCAAACTGCTCCGCCCGCCGGCCCGGGCGATCTCCGGTTCGCTGATCGCGACCGCGCCGGCTTCGACCAGGGCCGCCACGGCCTGGCACACGGCCAACTCGTCGCCGAGCGTCTCGGCCAGGTCGCGTACCGACCGGCCCGAGCCGATACCGGCGAGCACCCGCCACCGATCCCGGTCGATGAGGAACTGCTCGACGGCCAGATCGGCGTGGAGGCGGGCGGTCACGTCGAGCGACGGCACGACCTTGCGGACCTCCTCCCACCGCGCGACCTGGCGCTCGATCTCACCGAGGGCTTCGAGGAGCGACGGGGCGATGTCGGCCCGCCAGGGTGGCTTCTCGTCCGTGACGAAGCGGAAGGTGCCGTCGCGATGGCGCACCACCGCGGCGCCGAGTTCCACGACCCGCTTGAGGATGCCGACATCGTCGGTGATCTGGCCGCGCGCGCCGTCGTGTTCGACTGCGCAGCATGCGCCCTCGTCGATCCACAACGCACCGGAGTCGCGGCCCGCGACGACGTGGAAGCCGCCGGTCTTGCGCGCCCCGCCGAGCAGGTCGAGGACCTCGACGAGCGACAACGTCTCGAACGTTCCCTGGAGCACGGCTTTCCCCCCGTTGGCTCACTTCGTTCCCAACCAACCGCGTCTAGGGCATCGGCGGAACCGGGGTGAGAAGTTGAGCCCAGGACGAGGCCGACGGCCGAGACGGCCGCTGGCGCGCGAACGAACGCACCATCCGGGTCTCGACTATTTCGGACAAATGCCCACTATGCGTCCGGGGTTCGAGAGAGGAGTGCCCGCGCCGCGTTGCGCATGACATCGACCGGGGCAGGCACACCTGCCCACATCTCGACTTGCAGTGCGGCCTGTTGTACGAGCATGCCGAGGCCGTCGACGGTCGGCGCACCGACCGCCCGCGCCGCCCGCAGCAGCGGAGTGTCGAGCGGGTGGTACACGAGGTCGGCGACGGCGACTCCCGCGCTCGGCGTCACGACGACTTCCTCGTTGTCACCCATTCCGAGCGGCGTCGCGTTGACGACGAGATCGACGGTGCCGGCGACGGCATCGCGCTCGGCCCACGGCAAGGGCGTCGTGTGCGGAACCCCGAGCGCGGCGCGTGGGCGGCGCGCCGAGACGCACACCTGCGCATCGGCGCGGTGGAGCGCAAGTGCGACGGCGCGGGCGGCGCCCCCGGCACCCAACAGCAGCACCTGCATCCCGGCCGGATCCATACCGGCCGCGCGTAGCGAACGGACGAACCCCTCGCCGTCGGTCGAGTCGCCCCGCAGGCGCCCGTCGGGCGCGTGCGTCACGGTGTTCGCACTGTGCAGCGCCGCCGCGTCGTCACTCAACTCGTCGCACGCGGTGGCGACCGCCGTCTTGTGCGGCATCGTCACCGACAGGCCGACGAGATCAAGCGCGCGAACCGCGGCGAGCGCCGCGGGAGCGTGGCCCGCGGGCACCTCGAACGCCACGTACACCCAGTCGAGTCCGAGCGCCTCGTACGCGGCGTTGTGGAGCGCGGGCGAAAGCGAATGGCGTACCGGGTCGCCGATGACCGCGGCGACCCGCGTCGTGGAACTGATCCGGCTCACAGCAGCCCCGCGGCGCGGGCGGCCTCGATGTTCTCCTGGTGCCGGTCGAAGTCCTCGGCGAACGCGTGGTGGCCGTCGTCACCCGCGATGACGTAGAAGAGGAACTCGGACTGGGCGGGCTGCATCGCCGCGATCAGCGACGCCTCGCTCACGGAACCTATTGGCGTCGGCGGCAGCCCAACGTTCACGTACGTGTTGAACGGCCCGGGCGCCTGCTGGTCGGCTTCGGTGATCGACTGCTTCGCAGGATCACCGCTCGCGTACAGCAGCGACGCGTCGATCTGGAGCGGCATCTCCGCGCGCAGTCGGTTGTAGATCACCGACGCAATCAACGGTCGGTCGGCATCGACCTTGGCTTCCGCCTCGATGAGCGACGCCACGGTGATGATCTCGTACGGGGTTCGGCCTTCGGTTGTCGCGGTTGCGAGCCCGAGCGCGTCGGCGCGCTCGTCGAACAGGGCGACCATTTCAGCGAGGATCGCGATCTCGTCGTCGGTCTCGGACACTTGGTAGGTGTCGGGCCAGAGCAGGCCCTCGAGGTTCGGCGGCGCGCCCGGCGGGAGGTATTTGGACCGCGCCGATCCGTTCCGCGTCGCCTGCAGAAATTCCTCTTCGCTGCGTTCCGGTACGTCGCCGACCAGCTCCGCGACCTCGAGGATCCATTTGCCGGGTGGCACCGCCAGCTCGAGATAGTCGATGCGGGGTCCGGCTTCGAGCGCTTCGACCGCATCACGCACACCCATGTCCTGGCGCAGATCGTACGTCCCCGCCTGGAAGTCGGTCTGGCCGTTGAGCCGTGAGTACACCGAGAACACGAACGGCGAGCCGATGACGTCGCGGTCGGCCAACTCCTCGCCGATGCGCGTGACGCTCCACCCGCCGGCGACGCGGACCTCGAGCTCGTCGCCGGGAGCACCGGGAGGATCGAGCTGCCCCATGAACCACAGCCCCCCGGCGGTGAGGAACGCGAGCGGCAACACCACCAGCACGAGGACGACCAGCCACACCCGCGGCCGACTGCGGCGGCGCCGCGATGGT
>Ga0163153_10002517_pt1 | contig 26412 bp, 26 predicted proteins | sample OliLakLV19MP6IB1_FD_148629 | JGI IMG/M metagenome (GOLD analysis project Ga0163153, IMG submission 148629) | Freshwater microbial mat bacterial communities from Lake Vanda, McMurdo Dry Valleys, Antarctica - Oligotrophic Lake LV.19.MP6.IB-1 | ecosystem: Environmental > Aquatic > Freshwater >...
CGGTGATCGAGTTCGAGTTGGACGGGACGATCATCACTGCGAACGACAACTTCTTGACGGTTCTCGGGTACACGTTGGCTGAGGTCAAGGGCCAGCACCACCGGATGTTCGTCGATCCCGACGATGCCGGGCGCCCGGAGTACGCGGCGTTCTGGGACCAGTTGCGCCGTGGTGAGTACGTCGCCAAGGAGTTCCGGCGTATCGGCAAGGGCGGCAAGGAGATTTGGATCCAGGCTTCGTACAACCCGATCTTCGACCCGAACGGCAAGCCGTACAAGGTCGTCAAGTTCGCCACCGACATTAGCGAACAGGTCGCGCTGATCCGCAACGTGACGCAGGTGGTTGTCGCACTGAGCACGACCTCGGTGCAGCTCGGCCAGGTCAGCTCGCAGACGGGTGCGGCCTCGGAAGAGATGTCGACCCAAGCTGGTGTCGTCTCCGCGGCCGCCGAGGAGGTCTCGACCACAATTTCTACCGTGGCCGCGGCGACCGAGGAAATGTCGGCGACGATTTCGGAGATTGCGGCGAGTTCGACCGAGGCATCGGGCGCAGCGACCGAGGCCGCGGCAGAAACGCGTGCGGCGAGCGAGATGGTCGCCCGGCTCGGAGAGTCGTCGGCGGAGATCGGCAAGATCCTCCAGGTCATCACGTCGATTGCCCAGCAAACGAACCTGCTCGCGCTGAACGCCACCATCGAGGCCGCACGCGCCGGCGACGTCGGTAAGGGCTTTGCGGTCGTGGCGAACGAGGTGAAGGAACTCGCAAAAGCGACCGCCGCGGCCACTGATGACATCGCGCTCAAGATCGAGGCGATCCAGACGAGCTCGTCCGACGTTGTCACAGCAATCCACGGCATCTCGGAAGTGATCGGCCGGGTCTCCGATCTCCAGTCCTCGGTTGCAACTGCGGTCGAGGAACAGTCGGCGGCGACGGTCGAAATCGGCCGGAGCACGACCGAGGCCGCGAGCGGCAGCGCCGACATCGCCCAGACGATCAGCGCGGTCGCAGAAGCTGCGGCATCAACAACCGCCGGCGCGACCCAGACTCAGCAAGCGGCAGCGGAGCTCGAGTCGACCGCGGCCGGCTTGCGCGATCTGGTCTCGCGCTTCAACTACTAGCGGGTCACGACCCACAAGTCCGGGACGGCGGCGAGGAATTCGTCGCCGTCCCCGAAGGGCAACTACCCGAAGTGGGACCAGCCGGTCGAGCGGGGACTCATCCCCGGCATGACCCGCTCGGCCGACGAACCGGAACCGCGGGTCCCGTGGCACCTGAACCTGCTCGGCCTCGCGCTGTGATCTACCCAAGCCGGCTCCGCCGGCGCATCGCTACACTGACCCGGCTTCAGACGGGCTGTGGCGCAGCTTGGTTAGCGCGTCGGTCTGGGGGACCGAAGGTCCCGGGTTCGAGTCCCGGCAGCCCGACCACAAAATCCCGCACGCTCGCCTCCGCTTACGTCGCCCGGGCGACGAAGGCGGCGACGGGCGAGGGTTGGAATGCGGCGATGAAGCTCTTTGTCGCGGCCTTGGACCCGCTGAGATCGAGGTGTCCTTCGCGGAACGCGTCGCCGAGCGTCTGGTGGCCGAGATACGTTCGGTAGAGCGTCGCGAGCTTCGAATGGAGCGTCAGATCGACGTCGAAGCCCGGGTCGGTCAGGCACAACGACGCTTCCTCCTCGACGACGATCCAGTAGCGCTTCGGATCGTCCCGGAAGTGCACGTAGACGACGAACCGGGGCCCGGGAAGGCAGCCCGCGTCGAGGCGACGGTGCAGCCACCACACCAGGAGATCGGGGTCGAGTTCGTCGGTGTCCGGTTCGCCGAACGCCCATCGGGCACCCCATTCGGCCAGGCCGAAGACGATCGGCTGTAAGTCGCGGCCGGCGGCCGTGAGCTCGTAGCGTCCGCCCGCGTCGTGCGCGATCACTCCGGCGCGTTCGAGTTGGTCGAGGCGCCGGCTCAACAGCGCGCGCGAGAGTCCGGGGTTGCCGCGGATCAACTCGTTGAACCTCGTGGTCCCCGTGAGCAGATCGCGCACGATGTGGAGCGTCCATCGGTCGCCGAGCACTTCGGCCGATCGGGAGATGGGGCAGTACTGGCCGTACTTGTTCATGGGGGAAGTGTGCCCGGTCGGTTCAGTTTTGGAACTATGCGCCGCGCCGCCGAGCCGGTTCGATGGACAGAGCACGTCCGCCGCCACCGACAGGAGGATTTCGCCTTGCGCATCGCCAAGAACGAGATACCGGTCAAGATCAACGTCCCCGGCGCCGTCGCCCGCCAGGCCCCCGGCTTCGGCGAGGCCTCCGGGACCTCGTTCGGCGCGGAGTACTTCTCGCTCGGCGCCGGAACCGACATCGCGCCCCTGCTCAAAGGGCTCGAGGACGACGCGTGCCAGGCACCGCACTGGGGTTACATGATCTCGGGCGAAGTCGTGGTCACGTACACCGACGGCAGCGACGAGACCTGCGCCGGCGGCGACCTCTTCTACTGGCCGCCGGGGCACAGCGTCCGCGTGCTCGACGACGCGGAAGTCATCCTCTTCAGCCCCCAGGTCGAACACACGCACGTGATGGATCACATGCTTGCGGCCATGGCCGGCAGCTGATCGCGGGCATCCTGCTCACCGCCGTCGGCGCGCACCACCGGTAACGATCGCGCGATCTACGGGCAGTAGTTGAGCGTGCCTTCCTGGCCTGTCACCCACGCGTTGACGAAGTTTGCGTAGTTCTGCGCGCCGACGTCGGTGACGTGGAAGCCGTCGCTCGCGAACCAGTCGGCGTGACAGCCCGCGTACTGGCGCCAGTCGATCAACTTGGCGTTGTCCGGGTGCCGGCTCACACCGTCGGTGAGTTTTCCGTTGACCTCGGCCTCCCACGTGCGGGGCATGCGCGCGGTTACGAAGTACGCCTTGCGGTCCGGTCCGATGACTTCCATCATGTGGTCGAACTCGGGGCCGTTCCAACGTCCGTTGGTGCCCAGGTGCACCACGATGGTCGGCGGCAGGTACCCGAGACCCTTGTAGTCCTCGAAGACTCTGATCGCCTCGGCGAACTGGCGGCTCACGACCGCGTCGACGCCCATGCCCGCGACGGTCGCGGTCAACTCGCCTTTGGCGCCGAGCATGACCGAGTCGCCGACACCGAGCACGCCCGGTGGTGTGAGTGCGATCGGGGGCGTCGTCTCCGGCGCCACGGTCGCGGGCGGTGGTGTCACCGTCGGGTCGCTGACGCTCGTCGGGGTCGTGTCGACCGGCGTGACGATGGTTGTCGCGGTCGTGCCCGGCGCGAGTGTCGTCGTCGACCCGAACGCGGCGAGCACGCTCGGGTCGGCTTCGTCGCCGGCGGCGCTTTCGTCGAAGTTCTGGGAGCCGTGGATCTTCTCTGCGCCGGGTTCGGCGTTGGCGAGGGTCCCGCCGAGCAATACGGCCGCGGCGGTCATGACCGCGCCGATCAGCGCGCCGCGCGACGCGAGCCGGCGGCGGGGGAGACCGTGCGCGGCTTTGAGCTCCGCGACGTAGCGGGCGATCGCGCCGTGCCGGATCGGCGACTCGACGAAGCGGTACGACAACTCGGCGATCCCGATGGTCAGCGCGAAGCGCACGACGGTTGTCAGCCAGGGCCACCACGTGTTGTCGAGGCTGTTCGGGCGGGTGACCGCGAAGATCGGATAGTGCCAGAGGTAGATGCCGTACGAGCGTTGCCCGATCCACTTCAGTGGGCGGATGCCGAGGATCCGGCCCCAGTCGGAAACGCGGTGCGCGACGGCCGCGATGACCAGCAGGGTGCAGAAGTCGACGAACAGGAACCCGCCGCGGAACGTGCTGAAGTCGAGAAACGGGAAGGTGTCCTGGAAGTAGGCGCCGCCCACCTGGTCGAAGTGCATGTTCCGGAACGACCACCACAGGCCGGCGAGCCCGACGAGTCCGGCCGCGTCGAGTACCCAGCGCGCACCGGGCCCGGTGCGACCGCGAATCCGGTACGGCGCCCACACGAACGCGAGCGCGCCGCCGAGCAGCAGTCCGGAAAGGCGGGTCACGGTGAAGAAGTAGGAGTCACTCGCGTCGCCGGGCGACGTGACGATCGCGAGGAGCAACGCCGACGCGAACGCCGTGGCGATCATCGCGATCAGCGTTCGCTGCCTGCCGAACCGGCGGAGGCCGGCGACGAGGATCGGCGGCCACAGGAGGTAGAACTGCTCTTCGATCGCGAGCGACCACAGGTGGTTCAGCAGCGGCGGGCGGCCCGAGTCGGCGATGTAGCTCCGGTCCGAGAAGATCTGCCACCAGTTACTGGTGTAGGTGAGCGCGGCCAGGACGTCGCCCTTCAGCGACTCGACCGCGTCCTCGTAGAACAGCAGCGCGCCGATGGTGACGACGGCGAGGAGCAGGAACAGCGCGGGCAGCAGGCGGCGGGCGCGCCGCATCCAGAACTGCGCGAGGTTGACCGCGCCGGTGCGGCGCCGTTCGTCGAGCAGCAACGACGTGATGAGGTAGCCGCTGATCACGAAGAACACTTCGACACCCATGAACCCGCCGGGGAACGGGCCGGGAGTCGTGAACCCCAACTGCCAGTTGTGGTACATCAGGACGGCAAGTACCGATACGGCACGAAGGCCGTCGATGCCCGGCAGATAGCGCAACGACGCGCTTCGGGAACCGGCCTGCGGGGCGAGGGTTTCCTGCGTCACGGTGAGGGAGGAAGCCGTCCTTGGAGCGTGGAAGTACGGTCCGCGAAATCGGACTTCGTCGCCTTGGAGGTTACCCGACGGCTGCTTCCAAACTGAGCCGGGCCTGCGCCAATCCGTTAACGGATCGGGGTTACGCCGGGCGGAGCGCGCGCGCGAGGCGACCCACTTCGTCCTCGGTGTTGTAGTAGTGCACCGAGGCCCGTACGACTTCGGCTACGCCCCGGGCATCGAGGTCGAGCCGGGCGGTCGACGCGTCGATGGTCCACACGTTGACACCGGCGCTGCGCAGCCGGCGTTTCACGGCCGTGGGGGACTCGCCGTCAACGGTGAAGGTGACGATCCCGCATTGTTCGGTGCCTTCGTCGCGCAGTGTGACAAGCGGGAGTTCGACCAACGCGGCGCGTAGCGTTTCGGCGAGGCCGCGCACACGGGCCCAGATCGCGTCGAGCCCGAGGTCGCGGGCGTAGTCGACGGCGGCGCCCAACCCGAGCACGCCGGCGATCGAGCGTTCCCACTGTTCGAAGCGGCGGGCGTCGGGCCGCAGTGTGTAGGTGTCGGCGTCGGTCCACTCCGCGCCGCGGAGGTCGGGTGCGAACGGTTCGAGCCCTTCGAGATAGCCGCGCCGGACGTAGAGGAAGCCGGTGCCGCGCGGGCCGCGCAGGTACTTGCGTCCGGTCGCGACGAGGACATCGCAGCCGAGCTCGTCGACTGCCAGTGGGAGCTGGCCCGTGCTCTGGCACGCGTCCAGCACGAACGGCACGCCCGCGGCGCGCGTTACCGCCCCCACGGCCGCGGCCGGGTTGACCAACCCGCCCTGGCTCGGCACGTGCGTGAGTGCGACGAACCGGACGCGCTCGTCGACGGTCGCCGCGAGCGCATCGACGTCGATCTCGCCCGCGGCGGCGCTCGGTACGACCTCGACCGAGACGCCGTACTCGCGCGCGGCTTGGAGCATCGGGAGGAAGTTGCTCGCGTACTCGACCCGGTGGGTGAGGATGCGATCGCCGGGCGCGAAGCGCAGCGCCGCGAACCACGCCGTCCACGCGCGTGTCGCGCTCTCGACGAGCGCGATCTCGTCGGCTGCGCAGCCGACGAGTAGCGCGACCGACGCGTACACCGCCTCGATCCGACCCGCCGCTTCCTCGGCCGCTTCGTAGCCACCGATCTCGGCTTCGCGCTCGAGGTGTGCAACGACGGTGTCGACGACAACCCGCGTCGGCAGTGCGGCACCTGCGTTGTTGAAGTGGACGACGCGCTCGCAGCCGGGCGTGTCCGCCCGTACCTGCTCGAGATTGATGTTCATGCGGCTCCGGCCTCCGGCCCTCCATCTTGGACTGCACGTCGTTGTGACATCCGGGCCTCCGGACCTCTCGCCTGGCTCACGCTCGCAGCGTCACACCTGCGTGGGCGCCCGTCGGGGCGCCATCCTCCATGAACACCGTGCCGTTGACCAGCGTGTAGCGGTAGCCCGACGACCGTTGCAGGTAGCGGCCGGCGCCGGCGGGGAAGTCGTGCACGTACTCGGGGAGCGGGAGGGTGAGTTCGTCGAGGTCGATCACGTTGACATCGGCGAATGCGCCCTCGGCGAGCACCCCGCGGTCGCGCACGCCGAACAGCTCGGCGGTGTCCTGGGTGAGCCGGCGGATGCCGTCCTCGATCGTGAACACCTTGCGGTCGCGTACCCAGTGCATGAGGTACCAGGTCGGGAGCGACGCATCCATGATGAGCCCGACGTGGGCACCGGAGTCGCCCAGCCCGATGAGCATGCGCGGGTGGGTGAGCAGGTCCTCGACCGCGTCCATGCGCTGGTTGAGGAACGGGAACGTGAACAGCGCCTTGCCGTGTGTCTCGCGCGAGATGCGCACGAAGGCTTCGGCGATCGTCTCGCCCGCGGCCTGCGCGTGCGCGGCGAGCGAGTCGGCCGGGTCCGACGTGTAGTCGACCCGGTCCGCGGTGAGGACGAACACGCCGTCGAAGGGCAGGGGAGGCGTGTGCGTCTCGGCCTCGGCGAGGAGTTCCGCGCGCCGCGAATCGTCGGCGAGCGCGGCGAGGCGGCCGTCGAGATCGAGGGCCTGGAGTGCCTGCCACGCGGGTGCCCGGTCGAAGAACGTGCGGTGCTGGAGTCCGAAGAGCAGGCCGATCCCGCGCGCCGTCGTCTGCGGGCGCAACTCGCCGCCGGCTTCGGCTTCCTCGTCGACGAGGTCGAGGATCACCTTGTACAGATCGGGCCCCGCGTTGCTCTGCGCGATGCCGAACGTGACGGGGCGTCCCGTGCGCCGGTTGATCTCGGCCATCCAGTGCACTTCGGCGCGCGTGCCTTCGTACGCGTCGCCCGGTCGTTCGAACCGCGGCGCGACTTCGTACACGCCCTTGCCGTGCTTGCCGAGCACGTCGGCGATCGCGAGGAGTTCGTCTTCGTGGGCCCACGTACCCGGCACGGGCCGACCGTCGGGGACGCGGTGCAACAACGTGCGCGACGTCGAGAAGCCGAGCGCGCCCGCGCCGATCGCTTCGTCGACGAGGTCGACATCGCGGCGATGGTCGTCGGCGGTGGCAGGAGCTTCGTCGAGACCCCGCTCGCCCATGACCCAGTGGCGCACCGCGCAGTGGCCGATCATGCCGCCGATGTTCACGCCCTTCGGCAGCCGGTCGAGCGCGCCGAGGTACTCGCCGTACGTCTCCCAGTCCCACGCGAGTCCGTCGAGGATGCTCGCCGCGGGAATGTCCTCGACCGATTCCATGAGCTCCGCGATCCAGCGCTCGTCGCCGTGCTTCACCGGCGCGAACGTAACGCCGCAGTTGCCGAGCACGACCGACGTGACGCCGTGCCAGCACGACGAGGTGGCGTCCGGGTCCCACGCGATCTGGGCGTCGAGGTGTGTGTGCACGTCGACGAACCCGGGCGTGACGTACGCGCCCGTCGCGTCGATCTCCCGCTTGCCGTTGCCGGTCACGGTGCCGATCTTCGTGATCCGGTCGCCGTCGATCGCCACGTCGGCCACGAGCGCGGGCGCTCCTGTCCCGTCGACGACCGTGCCACCCCTGATCACCACGTCATGCGCCATGGGCAGGAGAATAGGTTCCGGTCACTATCCTGGCGATTGTGGGAAGGCTTGTTCCCGAGAACGTCGACGAAGTGGCCAAGGGCCTCGCCGCGCACGACTACCTCGCCGACGAGGGGTTGGCGACGTCGATCTACCTCGCGCTGGCGCTCCAACGCCCGCTGCTGCTCGAAGGCGAAGCCGGTGTCGGCAAGACCGAAGTGGCGAAGGTGCTGGCCCGGTGGACGGGCGGCGAGCTGGTTCGCCTCCAGTGCTACGAAGGCATCGACGCGACGCAAGCCGTATACGAGTGGGACTACTCGCGCCAGCTCCTGCACCTGCGGGCGGTCGAAGCCGGCGGCGGCGAGGTCGTCGAGGACGAGCTGTACTCGCCCCGCTTCCTCGTGAAGCGTCCACTGCTCCGTGCGCTCGCCTACGAGGGCGACCAGCCGCCCGTGCTGCTCGTCGACGAAGTCGACCGGGCCGACGACGAGTTCGAGGCGTTCCTGCTCGAGATCCTCTCCGACTGGACGATCTCGGTCCCGGAGCTCGGTGCCGTGCACGCAACGGTCCCGCCGATTGTTGTGCTCACGTCGAACCGCACGCGCGACGTGCACGACGCGTTGAAACGCCGCTGTCTCTACCACTGGATCCCGCATCCCGACTTCGAACGCGAACTCGCGATCCTGCGGCTGCGCGCGCCCGGCGTGTCCGACGTACTCGCACGCGACGTCGCGGCCGCGGTCGAGGCGCTGCGCGACCTCGAGTTGTACAAGCCACCGGGTGTCGCCGAAACGATCGACTGGGCGCAGGCCCTCGCCATGCTCGGCACCGCGCGCCTCGACGACCACACGGTCGACGTCACGCTCGGCACGATCCTCAAATACCGCGAGGACCAGGAGCGCGTCCGGGCCGCCGGGCTGGGCGAGCTCGTGCGCGCCGCGGTGACCCGCAGTGCCTAACCGGCCTGGGCCCGACGCCGCGATCGTCGAACCGGAGCGGGTTGCGGTCGCGTTCACGCGGTTGTTGCGCGGCGCCGGGCTCGACGTCCCGGTCGGCGCGACGCTCCAGTTCGCCGAAGCACTCGCCAGTGTCGGGCTCGAACGGCGCGAGCACGTCTACTGGGCCGGCCGGTCCACGCTGGTGAAGCGGCCGGAACACAACGACACGTACGACCGTGCGTTCAACGCGTTCTGGCACGGCATCGCGGCGGCGGACAACGACGGCCGGGTCGACGATTCGGTCGCGCTCGTGCTCGCGTTCGACGCGCCGATGCCCACGGTCGAGAACGACGAAGACGTCGACGAGGTCGACGCGCCCGTTGTTCCGGTGCGGTGGAGCCCGAGCGAGGTACTCCGCCATCGCGACTTCGCCGCGTACACGCCCGCCGAATTTGCCGAGGCGCGCCGCCTCATGGCCGACCTGCGCTTCGTCGGCGCGTTGCGCCCGTCGCGCCGCCGGCGGCCGACGAAACGAGGACGCGGCACGCCCGACGTCCGGCGCACGGTCCGACGCGCCCTGCGGGCGGGGGGCGAACCGGTCAGCCGCGCGTTCCTGGCGCCCGGGGTGCAGACGCGTCGCCTCGTGCTGCTCCTCGACGTCAGCGGTTCGATGGAGCCGTACGCCCGCGCCTTCGTGCGGTTCCTGCACGCGGCCGTCGTCGGCCGGTCGCGCGTCGAAGCGTTCGCACTCGGAACACGGGTCACGCGCATCACGCGCGAACTGTCGTCACGCGATCCCGACGCGGCTATCCGTGCCGCCGCCAACCGCGTCGTCGACTGGTCGGGCGGGACCCGCCTCGGTGAGTGCGTCAAGGTGTTCAACGACACGTGGGGCGTGCGCGGCACGGCCCGCGGCGCCGTCGTCGTCATTCTCTCCGACGGTTGGGATCGGGGCGACCCCGAGGTCCTGGCCGAGCAGATGGCCCGGCTCTCGCGCGTCGCGTACAAGGTCGTGTGGGTGAACCCGCTCAAGGCCACCGAGGGCTACGCGCCGCTCGCCCAGGGAATGGCCGCCGCCCTCCCGCACGTTGACGCCTTCGTCGAGGGACACTCCTTCGCCGCCCTCGAAGAACTCGCCGAGGTGATCTCCCGGTGAAGGAAGTGCTCGACGACATCGAACGGTGGCGAAACGCCGGTCACCGCGTGGCTGTTGCGCGTGTGGTCGGCACCGAAGGGTCGTCGCCGCGCGACCCGGGCGCGACGATGGTCGTGAACGACGCGGGCGAGGTCGCCGGTTCCGTCTCGGGCGGCTGTGTCGAAGGCGCCGTCGTGCAGGAGGCGCTGAAGATCCTCGCGGGGGAGAAGGAGCGCGGCATCGTCACGTTCGGCTACTCCGACGACGAGGCGTTCGCGGTCGGGCTGACGTGCGGCGGAACGATCCACCTGTTCGTCGAACCGCTCGACTGGTAACGGACGCGTGGCCGGGGTGTACGAGGCGTTACGCGACGCGCTGCGGGGCCAGGTTCCCGTCGCGCTCGCGACGGTCGTGGCCGGGCCGCACCTCGGCGCCAAGCTGCTCGTGCAACCGGGCGCCGACGCGATCGGCACGCTCGGTCACGCCGACCTCGACCGCGTCGTCGCGCGTGACGCGCTCGGCGAACTCGAAGCCGGTCTTACCTCGACGCGGCACTACGGCGAGCACGGCGAAGCCCGCGAGGACACGGTCAGTGTGTTCATCGAGTCGTTCGCGCTGCCGCCCCGCATGGTGATCTTCGGCGCGGTCGACTTCACCGCGGCGCTGGCCAAGGTCGCCAAGGTGCTCGGCTACCGCGTGACCGTGTGCGACGCCCGGGCCGTGTTCGCCACCGTGCGGCGGTTCCCGATGGCCGACGAGGTTGTCAACGACTGGCCCGACCGGTACTTGGCCAAGGTCGGCGACGAACTCGGCCCCCGCGACGCGGTGTGCGTGCTGACCCACGACCACAAGTTCGATGTGCCCGCCATCGCCGGTTCGGTGCGGACCCGCGTCGGGTACCTCGGCGCGATGGGCTCGCGGCGCACGCACGAGAGCCGTACCGAGCGCCTGCGCGAGGCGGGGCTCACCGACGACGAGATCGCCCGGGTGCGCTCACCGATCGGACTCGATGTGGGCGCCCGTACGCCCGAGGAGACCGCGATTGCCATCTGCGCCGAGATCATCGCGATGCGTACCGGGCGCGGGGCGCGGTCGTTGCGCGACACTGCGGGCCCCATCCACTAGTCGGAGGATCGCTCGGTGGATCTCGGCATCTCCGGTCGGCGCGCCGCGGTGGCCGCCGCGTCGCAGGGACTCGGCTTCGGCGTCGCCGCCGCGCTCGCAGCCGAGGGAGTACACGTCGCGATCTGCGGCCGCCACCGCGAGACGATCGACGCCGCGGCCGAACGCATCGGGTCGGGCGCTGTGGCGATCGTCGCCGACGTGTCGACCCCCGACGGCGCGGCCGGGTTCGTACGCGACGCTCGCGCCGCGTTGGGTGGTGTCGACATCCTCGTGCCGAACGCGGGTGGCCCGCCGCCCGGCAACTTCGTGTCGACGACGGTCGACCAGTACCTCGATGCGTTCGAGTTGAACTGCCGCTCGGCAATCGCGATGTGTTACGAAGCCGTCCCCGCGATGCGCGAACAGCAGTGGGGGCGAGTGGTCGCGATCACGTCGATCGCCGTGCGCCAGCCCATTGCCCACCTCATCCTCTCCAACACGGCGCGCGCGGCACTGACCGGGTTCCTCAAGACGCTGGCCACGGAGGTCGCACGCGATGGTGTCACCGTGAACTCACTCCTCCCGGGCCTGCACGCAACGCAACGGCTCACCGCGCTGAACGACGACGCGGGTCTCGACTCGCTCGCCGCGGGAATCCCGGCGCGGGTGCTGGGCGACGCCGCCGACTTCGGTCAGGTCGCCGCGTTCCTGTGCTCGGAACACGCCCGGTTCGTCACCGGCACCGCCACACCCGTCGACGGCGGCGCGTACGCGGGGCTGCTCTGATGCTGCGCCACGTGTCGTTGCTCACGCTTTCGTCGGACGCCGACTTCGACGCGATCGAGCATGCACTGCGCGCACTTCCGGCCCGCCTGCCGCAACTCCTCGACTACCGCGTCGGCCGCGACGCCGGCATCGACGAGGGCAACACCACGTTCGCCGTCGTCGCCGACTTCGAAGACGCCGAGGGCTACCTCGTCTACCGCGACGACCCCGAACACAAGCGCATCGCGGCAGAACTCATCCGCCCGCACCTGCAGTCTCGCGCCGCCGCCCAGTACGAGATCTGGCGTGCGTCGTGAGAGGTACCTCAGGTGGCCTTTAACGACGCACCGGCGAGTTCTTTGGCCCAGCGGTAGTTCGGTTTGCCGGCGGGGGTGCGTTCGACTTCGTCGACGAGTACCAAGTGCCGCGGGACCTTGTAGCCCGCGAGCGACTCGCGGGCGTGGGCCGACAGTTCTTCCAGCGTCGGTGTGGTTCCGGGGCGGGGTGCGACGACCGCGGTGACCGACTCGCCCCAGCGTTCGTCGGGGATGCCGACCACGATCGCGTCGAACACCGCCGGGTGACTCTTGAGCACGGCTTCGACCTCCTCGGGGAAGACCTTCTCGCCGCCGGTGTTGATGCACTGCGAACCGCGGCCGAGCACGGTGATGGTGCCGTCGTCTTCGATCACGGCCTTGTCGCCGGGGATCGCCCAGCGCACGCCGTCGCGTTCCACGAACGTGGCCGCGGTCTTGACCTCGTCCTTGTAGTAGCCGAGGGGCACGTGCCCGCGGCGGGCGAGCATGCCGATCTCGCCTTCCTTCGCGAGGTGGCCGTCGTCGTCGATGACGGTGGTCCACTCGTTCATGCGGAACCGCGGACCCTTGTCGGTCACGTCGACCGCACCGTTGGCGCCCGTCTCCGACGCGCCGAACGCGTCGATCACTGCGACCTGGGGCATGCGTTCGTTGATCTCGGCCTTGATCGACGGCGACAGGATCGCGCCACCGGACACCATCGCGAACAGCATCGGCGGCGCGTGACCGCGCGCCGCGATTGCATCGACCAGCGGGCGGGCCATGGCGTCGCCGACGAGGCTGACGACGAACACGTTCTCGCGCTCGACGAGATCGAGGATGTGGTTGGCGTCGAACCCGTGGCTCGCGTCGAGCACGACCGTGCTGCCGCCGAACAACGACACGAACATCGTCCACTGCGCGTTGCCGTGCATGAGCGGCGCGAGCGCGAGCGTCGCGGCCGGTGCCGCGCTCACGTTCGCGGTGATCTGCTCGGGCTCGGTGATCCCGACCCCGCCGTAGTTCCCGCCGCCCATCGCCGCGAAGAAGATGTCTTCCTGGCGCCACATGACGCCCTTGGGCATCCCGGTGGTGCCGCCCGTGTAGAGGACGTACAGGTCGTCGGGGGAGCGAGGCCCGAAGTCGCGGTCGCCCGACGCTGCCGCCAACGCGTCCTCGTATCCGATGGCAGTGAGGTCTTTCGTCACTGTGACGGAACCGTCGTCGAGTTCGACCAGGTGTCTCAACTTCGGCGCGTCGGGGAGTGCGGCTGCGACGCTCGGCCCGTAGCCCGCTTCGTACACGAGCGCGACGAGGTCGGCGTTGTCGAACAGGTAGCGCAACTCCTCGACGACGTAGCGGAAGTTGATGTTGATCGGAACCGCGCGCGCCTTGTAACAACCGATCATCGCCTCGGCCCACTCGGCCCGGTTCTGCGCGTAGATGCCGACAAAGTCACCCGGCGCGATTCCGACGTCGAGCAAGTGGTGCGCGAACCGGGTGGCGCGCTCGTCGAGTTCGCCGTACGTCAGGCGCCGGTCGCCCGCGACGAGCGCGTCGCGGTCGGGGACGGTGTCGACCACCCTCTCGAACAGATCGGCGAGATTGAATTCCATGACCCGACCCTAGGGCCTTAGGGTCGCGGCATGACTCCCTGGCTGCGGTCCTCCCGACACTTCCCGCAGGCGGCTGTGGCCACACCGCACTACCTCGCCACCGCCGCGGGGCTCGCCACGCTGGCGGGCGGGGGCAACGCGGTCGACGCCGCCGTCGCGGCCAACCTGACCCTCGCGGTCGTCACGCCGTACATGTGCGGTCCGGGCGGCGACCTGCTCGTGCAGGTGTGGGATGGGAACCTGCACGGCTACCTCGGCGTGGGCCGGGCACCCGAAGCCGCGACGCTGGAAGATGTGCGCGACCGCGCCGCAAGCGCGACGTTCCCGACGTTCGGTCCGCTGACCGTGACGGTGCCGGGCGCGGTGCGCGGGTGGTTCGACCTGCTCGAACGCTGGGGGACGCGGTCGTTCGGCGATCTTGCTGCTACCGCGATCCGCTACGCCGAGGGCGGGTTCCCGCTCAGCGCGAAGGGGGCGTGGTATTTCGACCAGGCCCGCCGCGTCTACGACCACTTCGAGTTGCCCGACTTCGGCCGTGCCTATCCGGCAATGCCCGAGGGCGGGCGGCTCGTGCAGTCCCCGCTCGGGCGCACGTTGCGCACGCTCGCGGCCGACGGACCCGACGCGTATTACAAGGGCCCGATCGGCGCCGCGATCGCGGCGCGGCTGCAGGAGTGCGGCTCGTTCATGACCGAGGCCGACATCGCGCGCCACGAAGGCGACTGGGTCGACCCGCTGGTCGCGCGCTTTGCCGGCCTCGACATCTCCGAGCTGCCGCCTCCGACACAAGGTGTCGCGGCGCTCGAAGCGATGCGCATCGTCGACGGTCTCGACCTCCCGCCCGACGGTCCCGAACGTGCGCATCTGATGATCGAAGCGATGAAGCTCGCGCTCGCCGACCGCAACCGCCACGTCGCCGACCCCGACGCGATGACGATCGCGCCGACCGATCTGCTGACCGACGCGTACATCGCAGAGCAACGCGCGCGCATCGATCCCGCCGCCGCATCGTCGTTCCCGCTCGACACCCAATCCGACGGTGGCACGGTGTATTTCTGCGCGGCCGACGGCGACGGCCTGATGGTGAGCATCATCCAGTCGAACTTCTTCGGCGCGGGTTCCGGCATCCGTGTCGACGAGTGGGGACTCAACCTGCACAACCGCGGCAGTTCGTTCCGGCTCGACGGCGACCATCCGCAGGCGATCGGGCCGCGGCGCCGCCCGATGCACACACTCATCCCCGCGTTCGCTCGGCGCGACGGCGAACCTGCACTCGTGTTCGGTTCCGAAGGCGGGCACCAGCAGGCGCAGGCCCAGCTGCAATTCCTGACGCGTATCGCGGTCGACGGCGCCGACCCGCAGGCCGCGCTCGACGCGCCCCGCTGGACCGTCGACCCCGCGTCGGGTGCCGTCGCCGTCGAAGATCGGGTCGACCCCGAATGGGTCGACGCGCTGCGCGCCAAGGGCCACACGATCAGGACTGTGCCCGCGTACGGCCACGGTATGGGCTACGCGCACGTCATCGAACCGACCGCCACGGGCTACCGCGGCGCCAGCGACCCCCGGGCCGAGGGCGGGATCGCGGGTCTGTAGGGGAGTGCGCGAGACCGCCTACCCTGGGGGGCAGTGTCGACGACGCGTGTGTGGACGATTCCGAACCTGATCTCGATCGCGCGTCTGGCCTGCGTCCCCGTGTTCCTCTGGCTCCTGTGGGGCGCCGACGAGCCCGGATGGGCGGCAGTGCTGCTCGCCGTCCTCGGCGCCACCGACTGGGTCGACGGCTACATCGCCCGGCGCTACGACCAGGGCAGCGAACTGGGCAAGATCCTCGACCCCACGGCCGACCGCGTACTGCTCGTCGCGGCCGCGATCGCGCTGCTCGTCGAGGACCTCGGGACCGCCATCAACATCGTGCTCTGGATCATCCTCATACGCGAAGTGCTGATCGCGATGGCGACCATCGCCCTCGGGATCGCGGGCGCCCGGCGCATCGACGTCGTGTGGGCGGGCAAGGCGGGCACCCTCGCGATCATGTTTTCGCTGCCCGCGTTCCTCGTTGCCGCCGCGGTCGAGGAGCTCGAGTTCGTGGGCAACCTCATCGGTTGGTGCTTCGCGATCGGTGGCATCGCGCTCGGGTACTACGCCGCGATGAAGTACGTGCCGGCGGCCAGGGCCGCACTCGCAGAAGGACGGGCGGCCCGCACGGCCGCGGAGGTGTCGGGATGAAGGCGGTGATCATGGCCGGCGGCGAGGGCACTCGCCTGCGGCCGCTCACGAGCAACTCGCCGAAGCCGATGATGCCGATCGCGAACGTGCCGATGATGGAGCACATCGTGAGCCTGCTCGCGAAGCACGGCTTCGACGACATCGTCGTGACGGTCGCGTTCCTGGCCAACCACATTCGCAACTACTTCGGCGACGGCTCCGACTTCGGGGTGCGCATGCGCTACGCGACCGAGGAGTCGCCGCTCGGCACCGCGGGTTCGGTGCGCAACGCAATGGACGAACTCGACGAGACGTTTCTCGTCATCTCCGGTGACGTGCTCACCGATGTCGATCTCACTTCGATCGTGGACCAGCACCAGAAGCACGAGGCGTTCGCGTCCATCGCGCTGAAGCGGGTCGAGAACCCGGTCGAGTTCGGCATTGTCATCACGCGTGACGACGGGACGATCGAACGGTTTCTCGAGAAGCCGACCTGGGGACAGGTCTTCTCCGACACGATCAACACCGGTATCTACGTGCTCGAACCCGAGGTGTTCGACTACATCCCGGCCGGCGAGGTCGTCGACTTCTCGGGCGAGGTGTTCCCGGCGATGCTCGACGACGACCGCAAGCTGTTCGGCATTGTCGTCGATGGATACTGGGAAGACGTCGGCACGCTCGAGTCGTACCGCGTCGCCCACGAGGACATCCTCGACGGCCGCGTGCAGGTCGACATCCCAGGTTTCCGGCTGCGCGAGAATGTGTGGCTCGGCGAGAACGCCGACCTCTCGCCTGACGCGGTGATCGACGGCCCGGTCGTCGTCGGCGACAACTGCCGCATCGAGGCCGGCGCGGTGCTGCGCCCGTACACCGTGCTCGGCGACGACGTCGTCGTGAAGTCGGAAACGGTAATCGAGCGCTCGGTCGTCCACGACCACGTGTACCTGGGTAAGGGTGTCCGGCTCCGCGGCGCGGTCGTCGGGCGCGCGAACGACGTCCGCGAGGGCGTACGCATCGAAGAGGGTGTCGTCATCGGCGACGAGTGTTTCATCGGCGCGCACGCCGTGATCAATCCGTCGGTGAAGATCTATCCGTTCAAGTCGGTCGACCCCGGCGCGCACGTGACGTCGTCGATCGTGTGGGAGAGCCGGGGCGCGCGCACGCTCTTCGGTCGGCGCGGCGTGAGCGGTCTCGCCAACGTCGACATCAACCCGGAAACCGTTATCCGCCTCGCGATGGCGTACGGCACCTCGCTGAAGCGCGGCTCGGTGGTGTGTACGAGCCGCGACACGAGCCGTACCGCGCGTGCGCTGAAGCGGGCGATGATCGCGGGGCTGAACCTGGCCGGGGTCCACGTGATGGACCTCGAACTCTCGACGGTGCCGCTCACCCGGTTCCAGGTGCGCAGCGAGCGAGCCCAAGGCGCCATCACGCTGCGCCTCGACCCGACCGATCCCGACAGCATCGAGATCCGGTTCCTCGACGAGACGGGTCTCGACCTCGACGAGGGTGCCCAGCGCAAGATCGAGCGGCTGCTGTACCGCGAAGACTTCCGCCGCGCGTTCGCGGGCGACATCGGCGACATCGTGTTCCCGCCCCGGGCCATCGAGTTCTACACGGCCGCGCTCGATCGCAGCGTCGACGCGGCCCGGTTGCGCCAACGCCGGTTCAAGGTCGTGCTCGACTACTCGTTCGGTGCCGCGTCCACGGTGATGCCCAACGTGCTCGGCAAGATCGGTGCGTCCGTCCTGGCCGTGAACCCGTACGCGGCGACGGCGGGCGCGGCCGCGGCGGGCGAGGATCTCGACACCCGGCTCAAGACGATGGGCGACCTGGTCCGAACGTCCGGATCCGACCTCGGCTTCGTGTTCGACCCCGACGGCGAGACCGCGATCATCGTCGACGACCAGGGTTCGTCACTGACATCGGAGCAGGCGTTGCTCGCGCTCGTCCAGCTTGTCTGTGAAGCGCGCCCGGGTGCGCGCATCGGGCTCCCCGTATCGGTGAGCCGGTCGGCCGAACGCATCGCGGCCGACCACGGCGCCACGATCGTGTGGACGAAGCTGTCGGCCGCGCATCTCATGGAAGTCGCGGCAAGCGGCGCCGTCGACTTCGCCGCCTCGCAGGAAGGCGGGTTCATCTGGCCGACGTTCCTGCCCGCGTACGACGCGTCGGCGACGTTGGTGCACCTGCTCGATCTCCTCGCGGCCGTCGACCGCCCGTTGTCTGCGATCGTGGCCGGGTTGCCGGAGCCGCACGTCGCCCACGAAGCGGTGCCCACACCGTGGGAACGCAAGGGCACCGTGATGCGCGGCGTGATGGAGCGGGCCAAGGACCACGAGGTGCTGCTCGTCGACGGCGTGAAGATCCTCTACCCGGACGGGTGGGCGCTCGTACTGCCCGACCCCGAGACGCCCGTCACGCACGTGTGGGCCGAGGGGGAGAGCGCGGCCGACGCCCGCCGCCTCGTGGCAATACACGCCGGACAGGTGGCAGAACTCACGCGCTAGCGCGGCACCCCTACGTCTCTGGCTCCCTCCGCTCCCGTCCGAGGGGCCTTCGGCCGGCGGGACTCCGCTGCGTCCGCACGGCCCGGACAGGTCGCCGAACTGACGCGGTAGCCGTCAGCGGCGATACAGTCCGCCGCCATGAGTATCCCGGCGGACCTTCGGTACAGCGTCGAGCACGAATGGGTGCGCGTCGAAGGCAACCTTGCGACGATCGGCATCACTGACTTCGCCCAGGACAGCCTCGGCGACGTCGTCTACGTCCAGTTGCCCGAGATGGGCTCCACCGTTGACGCGGCCGCCGCGATCAGCGAGATCGAGTCGACGAAGTCGGTCTCCGACATCTACGCACCCGTCAGCGGGACCGTGAGCGCCGTGAACGAGCGCCTCGGCGAGCAGCCCGAATTGGTCAACCAGGACCCGTACGGCGACGGCTGGATCTTCTCGGTGGAGCTGTCCGATCCGGCGCAGGTCGAGGCTTTGCTCGACGCCGCGGGCTACCACAAGCTCATCGAAGGCTGAGGGTCTTCACCCTCTGGGTGAGGTAGAGAGTCCGTCATTGTGGAGCCCGGCGCCCGTCGGTAGCCTGCGCGGCGTGGTTTGCGCCCGCTGCGGACATATCAACCAGGACGGTGCCCGCTTCTGCTCGTCGTGCGGGGCCACGCTCACCGTCGACGAGGAGACCACGCTGACGCTCCAGGCCGTCGAGGCGGCCGAGGACGTCGACGAGCTGGAGAGCTACCGCGAGGGTCTGCCGCCCGGTACCGGGTTGCTCGTGGCCCGCCACGGGCCCAACGAGGGTGCGTCGTACCGGCTCGACCAGGACGTGACCACCGTCGGCCGGCACCCCGACTCCGACATCTTCCTCGACGACATCACGGTGTCCCGCCGGCACGTGCGCATCAGCCGGGCCGACGCCGGCTACCGCCTCGAAGACGTGGGCTCGCTGAACGGCACCTACGTGAACCGCGAGCGCGTCGACGAAGCGCGCATCGACCACGGCGACGAGGTGCAAGTCGGTCGGTACCGGCTCACCTTCGTCTTCGCCGCTCCGCAGGAGCCGTGACCGTGGCGCGTGCGCACGTCTCGATCGGCGAGGTTCTCAGCGAACTGCGCGACGAGTTCCCCGACATCACGATCTCGAAGATCCGCTTTCTCGAAAGTCAGGGGCTCGTCGAGCCCGAACGCACACCGTCGGGGTATCGCAAGTTCTACGTCTCCGACATCGAGCGGCTGCGGTTCGTCCTGCGCGAGCAGAAGGACAACTTCCTGCCGCTGAAGGTCATCAAGGAACGCCTCGACGAAGTCGACGGCGGCGGCGGGTTCACACCAACACCGCCGGAGCCGCCGCCCGAACCCGAAAAGAAGAGGCGAGCGAAGAAGGCGCCGACGCGTGAGCCCGTGCTGTTCGAGGAAACGCGGCTCGCACGCGAACGCGCGGAGGCCAAGGAAGTGGCCAAGGAGGTGCGCGACGACGACGCCGGACCCGATTCGATGGTTGCCCTCGAAACCGGCGTGAGCCTGACGCGCTCGGAGCTCGCCAAGGCGGCGGGCCTGACCGACGAGCAACTCGGGCAGCTCGAGGAGTACGGGCTTGTCGTGCCGACGCACACCGCGAAGGACCGGGTGCTGTTCGACGAGGATGCGCTGGCCATTGCCCGCGCGGGCGGGGCGTTCATGCGTCACGGCATCGAGGCCCGGCACCTGCGCATGTATCGCGCGTTCGCCGACCGCGAAGCGGGCCTGTTCGAACAGATCGTCTTGCCCTACCGGCGCCAGCGGAACCCGGAAGCGCAGGCCAAGACGACGCAGGCGCTCGGCGACCTCTCGGGTCTGGGCCGTCAGCTCCGCACCGCGTTGCTCCGCCAGGCCGTCCGGCGCACGCTGGGCGGCTGAGCGTGCCCGCCCGCGTCCTGCTCGACGCGGCGGAACTCGACCGCACCGTGCGCCGGCTCGGGGCGGAGATCGCGGCCGACCACCCCGAAGGCGTACTGCTCGTCGGCGTGCTCAAGGGGGCGATGATCTTCCTGTCCGACCTGGCCCGGGCCGTGCAAACGGTGCCGGTCGAGATCGACTTCATGTCGATATCGCGCTTCGCGCCCGACAGCGGCCGGGTGAAGCTTCTGCACGACCTCCAGACCGACATCGGCGGGCGCGACGTCGTCGTCGTCGAAGACATCATCGACACCGGTCTCACGCTCGGTTACCTGTGCACCCAGCTCGCGGCGCGCGAACCGCGTCGCCTGTCGGTGTGCGCGCTGCTCGACCGTCCCACCCGCCGGATCGTGCCCCACGACATCGAGTACCGGGGGCTCACGCTTTCGGAGGACGAGTTCGTGCTCGGCTACGGGTTACACACCCGAGACCTGTACCGAAACTTGCCGTTCGTGGTCGCCGCGGATCGAGACGAAGTGCTCGCCAACCCGGGGGTATACGTGCCGGAGCTGTACCACGCCACGGATTAAGGTCCGGCAGGCCGGTGGTAGGGTCGTTCCGTGATCCGCCTGTCGCTGATCGGCGTACGCGTCGAGGTGCCGACGAACCAGCCGATCGTGCTGCTGCGGGAAGAGAGTGGAGCGCGATTCCTGCCGATTTTCATCGGATCACCTGAAGCCACCGCGATCGTGTACGCCCTGCAAGGACTCGACACGCCCCGGCCGATGACGCACGACTTGTTCAAGACGGTGCTCGACGACCTCGAAGCGACGTTGGAGAAGGTCGAGATCACCGAGTTGAACGACGGCACCTTCTACGCCGAGATCGAACTCGACCGGGCGGGCAAGAAAATGCGGATCTCGTCGCGACCGTCCGATGCCATCGCCCTCGCCGTGCGCTACGGCGGCACCATCCCGATCTTCGCCGACGAAGCCGTTCTCGAAGAGGCCGGGGTGCTGTTCGAAGCCGACGAGGAAGAGCAGGAGGTCGCACAGTTCCGCGAGTTCCTCGATCAGGTGACACCCGAAGACTTCGCCCAATAGTCGACGTCGTCAGCGGCGGCAGTCAGGTTCGCATCGGCCTGCTGTTACTCGCGCTGATCAGCGTCGTCGGAACCATGTGGTTCTGGGTCGTCGAAGGTTGGAGTGTCGTCGACGCGATGTACCAGACCGCGACCACGGTCACGACCGTCGGTCTCGGCGAGGTGCGCCCGTTCGACTCGAGCGCGAAGCTCTTCTCGATCGCGCTCAGCATCGTCGGGGTCTCGGCCGCGTTGTTCACCCTGGGCGGCGTGTTCGAGCAACAACTCGAACACCAGCTCGCCCGGTTCGGAAGGAGACGAATGGACCGGCGCATCGAAGCGCTCTCCGGGCACGCGATCGTGTGCGGCTACGGGCGGGTCGGAAGCCAGATCGCACGGTTCATCGCAGCGCGCGGTCAGGCGCTCGTCGTGGTCGACGCGAGCGAGGACCGGTGCGCGACGGCAACCGCCGACGGGTATCTCGCCGTCTGCGGCGACTGCACCGAGGACGACACGCTGTTGTTCGCGGGGATCGAGCGGGCCGCGACATTGATCGTGAGCTTGGGTGACGACGCGGCGGCCATCTCGGCGGTGCTCTCGGCGCGGGTCCTCAACGCCGAGATGCGCATCGTCGCCCGGGCCAACGCGATGTCGTCGGAGGCGAAGTTGAAGCGGGCCGGCTGCGACCGGGTCGTCAACCCCCTCAGCCAGGGCGCCCAGCGCATGGCCGCGTTCGCGCAGCAGCCGGCGGTCGCCGACTTCCTCGACGTCGTCGTGCACGACGGGTCGCTCGAGTACCGGTTAGAGGAGATGAAACTCGAGGACGGGTCTCCGCTCGCGGGTGCCGGCCTGGGCGAGGCCCACATCCGGGCCCGCACCGGCGCCCTGGTCCTGGCCCTGCGCAACGCCGACGGCACCTTCGTGTCGAACCCGGCCGCCGACGTCATCCTGGCGGCCGGGGCCACGCTCATCGTGATTGGCACCGCCGACCAGCTGGGCGCCCTCCAGACGATTCTCGGCGGGGCGGCCGCCCGCCGTTGACCCGGGCTCGACCTGACGTTTACCCTCACCGTTGTAGTTACACTTGTGTGACGTACCGCCCGGGCCCGGGCGGTACGTCGGAGCAGGCGAGGAATGAGCGGGATGAGCGAGCAGGGATACCGCGGACCCCAGGTCTGCAAGATTGTCGGGATCACCTACCGGCAACTCGACTACTGGGCGCGCACCGATCTCGTACGGCCGTCGGTGTGCGACGCCGCGGGGAGCGGCACACAGCGGTTGTACTCGTACCGTGACCTCGTCGAGTTGAAGGTCGTGAAGCGCCTCCTCGACTCCGGCATCTCGTTGCAAGCCGTGCGCCGCGTGATCGAGTACCTGCGCACGCAGATGGGCGTCGACCTCGCAGCCGCGCATCTCGTCATCGACGACGCCAAGACGGTGCTCGCCGAGAGCGATGACCAACTGTTCGACCTCCTGCGTGAAGGCCAGGGCGTGCTCTTCGTGCGGCTCGGCCCCGTCGTGAAGGATCTCGACGCGCAGCTCCTGCTGTTCGCTCCCGACGACGACGGCGGCGACACCCGCCACGCGGTCGCGACCTAAGGACCTCTCATCGAGACCGAGCCGCTTCCACACGACGAAGTGCGCTTCGCGCACAACTCGGAACGGCAATTCGCGAAGCTCCTCGACTTCTACGCGATTGCGTGGGAGTACGAGCCGACGACGTTCACCCTCGAGTGGACACGCGACGGTGAGCCCGCACAGGCGTTTACGCCCGACTTCTACCTGCCGGCGTACGACCTCTACATCGAGATCACGACGCTCAACCAGAAGCTGGTGACGAAAAAGAACCGTAAGGCGCGCCGGTTGCGGGAACAGAACCCCGAGCTCAATATCCGGGTGCTCTACCAGCGCGACTACCTTCACCTCCTCGTGAAGTACGGACTCGAACCGCCCTCACAGCTCGTCGCCGCGGGTGGAGACAACCCGCCGTTTCGGCTCGACATCGAGCGGCACGCGAACGTCGACGCGCCCGGCGCCGAAGCCGAAAGCGCGTGACGCTGCGGCTGAGCCCGCTCGACGCCGAACACCGTGCGCTCGGGGCGCGCATGGTGGAGTTCGGCGGGTGGGAGATGCCGATCCAGTACTCCGGCGTGCTCGAAGAGCACCGCGCCTGTCGCGACGACGCGGTCGTGTTCGACGTGTCGCACCTCGGCACCGTCGAAGTGGCTGACCGCGATGCGTTCGCGATGCTCCAGTGGCTCCTCACGAACGACCTCACCCGCATCACACCCGGCCGGGCGCAGTACACGCACCTGCTCGATCCGGGCGACGCCCATGTCGTCGACGACATCATCGTCTGGTGGGTGAGCGCAGACCGCTATTTCGTCATGCCGAACGCGTCGAACACGAGCGGACTGCTCGACGCGATGCGTGAAGGTGTAGTGCATGTTGATGCCGCCGTCGGGTTCGGCGACATCACCGCTTCGCGCGCCGTGCTCGCGGTGCAGGGCCCCAACGCTCGCGAGCGGCTCGCCCAGGTCAGCGCCGAAGCGGCCGCCGTCGAGCGCTTCGACGTACGCGAAGTCGGCGAGTGGGTGGTCGCCGGCACCGGCTACACGGGCGAGGACGGCGTCGAGATCCACGTCGAGGCGCACGCGGCGCCCGCGCTGTGGCAGCAGCTTCTGGCCGCAGGCATTGCGCCGGCGGGGTTGGGTGCGCGCGACACGTTGCGCCTCGAAGCGGGCCTGCCGCTGCACGGCCACGAGCTGGGCCCGGGCATCACGCCGCTCCAGGCCGGGCTGGGTTGGGTCGTCGCGTGGGACAAGGGCGACTTCCGGGGCCGGGAGCCGCTCCAGAAGGAACGGAACGCCGGTATTCCTCGGCGCCTGCGCGGCCTGGCGTTCGCCGGTCGCCAACCGGGACGTGAGGGTGCCGCCGTTCTGCGGGGCGGCGAGTGCGTGGGTGCGGTGACGAGCGGCAACTTTTCGCCGACCCTCGGGCATGCGGTCGCGCTGGCGTTCGTCGCACCCGACATCGAACTCGGCACAGAGCTGCAGGTCGACGTGCGGGGCAAGGTGCTCGACGCGACCGTCGTGAAGACGCGCTTTCTCGCGCGGTGATGCTCGTTCGTGATGCGGTCGCAGGCGACCTGCCCGAGATCCTCGCGCTCGTGCGCGAGCTCGCCGAGTACGAACGCGAACCCGATGCGGTGCAGTTCGACGCCGACGAGTTCGGTGCCCACCGCTTCGGTCCGGACGCGGTCGCGAGCGCGCTGATCGCCACAGCCGGCGACGGCGCGATCGCCGGGTTCGCGGAGTTGCGGACGCGCACCGACGGGCGGGTCGAGTGGAGCGTCCTCGACTGGAACACGCCCGCGCAAGCCTTCTACCTCACCCTCGGCGCCGAACCCATGGCCGAGTGGACAGTCTGGCGCTGGCCGCCGAGGAGCCACGACGCATAACCGCTTCTGGACGCGCGTATCTGTCGTGGGCAACAGATACGCGCGTCCAGAACGGTGTCGACCTACAGGCCGCCCACGGTTCGCAGGTGGTCGTTGAGGAACCGGCCGTCGGGGTCGAACGCGGCGCGGGTTCGCCAGAAGTCGTCCCAGCGTTCGTAGGTTGGCGCGAGGTCGGCGGCGGTGCGGTTGTGGACCTTGCCCCAGTGCGGGCGACCGTCGTACGCGCGGAATACGGCCTCGCAGTCGCCGAAGAGAGCGTCGTACGGGCGGCTCGCGTCCTCGTGGATCGAGATCGTCACGGTGGGGCGGCCCAGGGCGGGGGAGAGCCACACCGTGTCGGCCGCGAGCGTGCGGTACTCGACCGGCCACTGCACATCGGGGTAGCACTCCTGCATCAGGGCGCGGATCTCGGTGAAGCACGCGATGCCCGCGTCGGCCGGGATCGAGTACTCCATCTCGTTGAACTTGGCTTCGCGCACGCTCGGGAACACGCGGTGACTGTGGTCGACGTACTCGCGTTTGCGGTCGGGGAGGAGGTCGGGTTCGGCGTCGGTGACCGCGAGGGTTTTGTGCTCGAACAGGTCGCGGCTCGGATGCCAAAAGAACTCGTAGTGGCGGGTGGCGGCCACACGCTCGGTGATCGCGGCGAGGCTTTCGTCGGGGCCCTCGAACCAGATGCGTTCGTGCAGGTTGTACGCGGGGAGGCACCGGAACGACACCGCGGTGATGATGCCGAGCGCACCGAGGGAGAGCCGGGCCGCTTCGAACAGGTCCGGTTCGGTGGTCGGCGAACATTCGACGAGGTCGCCGCTCCCCGTGACGACACGGAGCCCGCACACGCCGCTCGGCAGGTTCCCGAGCGTCGGGCCGGTGCCGTGGGTGCCGGTACCGATCGCCCCGGTGACCGTCTGCACGTCGATGTCGCCCTGGTTGTGCAGCGAGAGGCCGGCGGCGCGGAGTGTCTCGCCGATGTCGGCGATGCGCGTGCCACCGGCGATCGTCGCGACGTCGCCGTCGATGCGTTCGACGCCCGTCAGGTGGTAGAGGTCGACCGCGACTCCGTCGGTCGCGCAGAGGGGGACGAAAGAGTGGCGGGTCCCGGCCGGGCGTACCGCGAGCCCGTCGGCCGCCGCCCGCCGCACGAGGTCCTGCACCTCGGCTTCGGTGCGCGGCGCTTCGACGCGCACCGGCGTTGCGCGCACGCTCCCGGACCAGTTGGACCACTCGGGCATCGGCGTAGCGTACGGGGACAGGGTGGCAACGCCGCGAGCGCCTTCTCGCGAAGCCAGGACGTGCGACCAAGTGGGTGGGATGGAAATGCGTGACTTTCGGTTCGGAGTGAACCTGCGGACACCCCGGCCCGCGCCCGGGCTGGCCGACACTGCCCGGCGGATCGAGGCGCTCGGCTTCGACATCGCGACGATGCCGGACCACCTCGAGGCAATGGTCGCACCCGTCGCCGCGCTGGCCGTCGTCGCCGGCGCGACCGAACGCCTCCGCATCGGCACGATGGTGTTCAACAACGACTTCCGCAATCCGGTCGTGCTCGCCTCGGAGGCGGCCGCGCTCGACATGCTCGAGTGCCCGTTCGTGCTCATTGGTACCGAGGACCAACTCGTCGCCGAGCTACTCGCGCACCGGGAGCGGTGGGGGATCACCTACTTCACAGTGTTCGAGCCGTTCATCGAAACCTTCGCACCG
>Ga0163153_10002518_pt1 | contig 26380 bp, 14 predicted proteins | sample OliLakLV19MP6IB1_FD_148629 | JGI IMG/M metagenome (GOLD analysis project Ga0163153, IMG submission 148629) | Freshwater microbial mat bacterial communities from Lake Vanda, McMurdo Dry Valleys, Antarctica - Oligotrophic Lake LV.19.MP6.IB-1 | ecosystem: Environmental > Aquatic > Freshwater >...
GCCCGTTCGCCTGCAGTCTATCGGACGGCAGTAGCGCCAACGACAGCTCGTTCCCGCCCAGCATCAGCTGGAACGGCCGCTTCGTCGCCTTCGGCTCGTTCGCGACGAATCTGCTGATCGGCGACACCAATGTGTTCGCCAGTGTCTACGTGCGCGACCGCGACACCGGCACGATCCGCCTCGTCGACATCAACGACGCAGGCAAGCAGGCCGACGGCGGTACGCCCGACGTCCCGCCGAGCGTCAGCGGCAACGCCGAGTGGATCGGCTTCGTCTCCGCAGCGAGCAATCTGACCCCTCCAGGCGTCGACCTCAACGCGACCGACGACGTCTTCCGGGCGGCCAACGCGGTCGAGCCGGCAACCATCGAAAGCGTCTGCTGCGACTGCAGCGACGAGACCTGCGCCGAGCCCGATGACGGCATCTGCCCGACCGGCTGCGTCCCGGTGTGCAATGCAGAGTGCACCGACCCGGGCGTCACCGGCGTGACCTGCCTCCCCCCGACTCCGTCGCCTACGGGTACGGTGACAGCGACCCCATCGGTAACCGCAACGCTGACGGCGAGTGCAACCGCAGCGTCGCCGACCTCGACCGCGACGGCCACGCCCACGGCCACGCCCACCGACACGCCCACCGCAACCGCGACGGCAACCGACACGCCAACCCCCACGGCGAGCGAGACACCGAGCGAGACGCCTACCGCGACCGCCACGGCGACGGCGACAGAAACACCCACAGCAACGCCTTCGGAAACCTCCACGGCGACACCGACCGACACCGCCACTCCCGGAACGCAGACGCCCGCGCCAACGGTCCGTTTCCACGACGACGATAGCTGTGCCGTGGTCGCGCCCGAACACCGTCAGCGGCGCAGCGGTTTGGCGTGGATGCTCCTCCCTGCGCTCGGTCTGTTGGCACGGCGGCGGCGGCCCTGAAGCGCACGGCGGGGCCGCGCTAGGGGCCATCCCTCACGCGCCGAGGTACTGCTGTAGATAGCGTGCCGTGTGCGACCGCTCGGCGTTCGCGAGAATTGCCGCAGGCGGACCCATCGCCACCACCTCGCCGCCCCCGGCGCCGCCTTCGGGACCGAGGTCGATGATCCAATCGGCCTCTTTGACGATGTCGAGGTTGTGCTCGATCGTCAGCACCGTGTCGCCACGATCGACCAGGCGGTGCAAGACCTCGATGAGTTTCTCCGTGTCCGCGAAGTGCAAGCCCGTCGTCGGTTCGTCCAGAATGTAGAGCGTCGGCAAACGCGAGCGTTTGCCCAGTTCGAAGGCGAGTTTGATGCGTTGCGCCTCGCCCCCCGACAGCGTGTTGCTGCCCTGCCCGAGGGTCAGGTAGTCCAACCCGATATCGTGCAAGAGGCGAATCGGCTCGGCGATCACGCTCACCGGCGTGAAGAACTCCGCTGCCTCCTCGACCGTCATCGCCAGCACGTCGCCGATACTCTTGCCGCCGTAGCGCACCGCCAGCGTCTCATCGCCGTAGCGCATGCCGTCGCAACTCTCGCACGGAACGTAGACGTCGGGCAGGAAACTCATCTCCAGCTTGATCTTGCCCTGCCCCGCGCACACCTCGCAGCGCCCGCCCTTCACGTTGAACGAGAACCGGCTCGGTGCGTAGCCGCGCAACCGCGCCTCGGGCGTCATTGCAAACAGCTTACGGATGTCGTCGAAGAACCCAACGTACGACGCGGGAATCGAACGCGGCGTGCGCCCGATCGGGGTCTGGTCGACCTCGACGACCCGGCGAATCGCGCCGCCGCCTTCGATCGACCGGTGCAGCCCCGCCGCCACGTGCGACAGGCCAAGTTGCTGCTTCAACCCCTGGAACAGCACGTCACGCACCAGGGTCGACTTGCCCGAGCCCGAGACGCCGGTCACGCAACTCCACGCCCCCAGGGGAATCTCGACATCGACGTCCTTGAGGTTGTGTTCGCGCGCACCGCAAACCCGCAGGCGCGGACTGTCCGCCACCGCGCGCAGTGCGCCGATCCGCCGGCGCGCCGACGCCAGGTAGCGTCCGGTTGCCGACTTCGGATTCTTCCGCAACTCGGCCGGCGTACCCATCGCGACCAACTCCCCGCCGTGCTTGCCGCCTCCAGGACCGAGGTCGACGACCAGATCGGCCGCGGCGATCGTCGCCTCGTCGTGCTCGACGACGACCACGGTGTTGCCGTGATCTTTGAGGCTGCGCAGCGTGTCGACGAGGCGCGCATTGTCGCGCGGGTGCAAGCCGATCGTCGGCTCGTCGAGAATGTAGCAAACCCCGCGCAGGTTCGAGCCGAGTTGCGCGGCCAGCCGAATGCGCTGCGCCTCGCCGCCGGAAAGCGTGTCCGCCCGACGATCGAGCGTCAGGTACGACAAGCCCACCTGCTGGAGAAAGCGCAAGCGCGACTCGATCTCCGGGAAGATCTCGGCGGCGATCGCCCGCTCGCGACCGGCGAGTTCCCGCCCGCCGATGTCGGCGAGGCACTCGTCGACGGATTGTGCGGTCACCGACAAGATCGACTTGCCGTGCACGCGCACCGCGCGAGCGCGGGGATTGAGCCTCGTCCCCGCGCACACTCCGCATTCGCGGTCCGCCGCCAGCGGACCCGCCACTTCAGGATCGATTTCGCCGGCATCGAGTTTGGCGCGTAGCACGGCGACGATCCCTGGCTTCGTCGCCGTACCATCGAAGAGGCGCTTGCGTTGCGCCGGCGACAGGGCAGCGAGCGGCTTTGCCCAGGCGACGCGTTGCGACTCGCCATTGCTCTTCACTGCCCGCCACACTCCGGCGCCGAGTGGCTTGATCGCGGCCTCGAGAGCCTTGCCAATCGGCTGTGCCGCATCACCCACCAGCAGCTCCGGTTCGAAGCGGGCGTTGCTGCCGATGCCGTCGCAGGCGTCACATGCTCCCTGGCGACTGTTGAACGAGAACAACCGTGGATCGAGCGCCTCGTAGCCGATCCCACACGCGGCGCAATAGAGCCGCTCGCTATAGATCCGTTCCTCGGCGACTACCTGCCTCCTGGCCCGCTTGCGTCCGGGCGCCGCGGCACCCTTCGGCAAGACGATCACGGCGCCGCTACCGTAGCGCAGTGCCACCCCCACCACGTCGACGAGTTGGCGGTCGTCCTCGCCGACCGTCACCGCGCCGACGATCAAGTCGACGTCATGCTCCGCATACCGCGCCAACTTCGGCAGCGGGTTGAGCGGCTGCGTCTCGCCGTCGATACGCGCCTGCCCGAACCCGGAACGCACTGCCGAGCGGAACAGCTCGGTGTAGATCCCCTTGCGGCCCCGCACCACCGGCGCGAGTAGCTCGACCTCACGACCAGCGAACTCCTTGCGGATACGCTCGACGATCTGCTGGCGCGCGAGCGACACCAGCGGACGCTCGCACGACACGCAATGCTGCACCCCGATCTTCGCGTACAGCAGGCGCAGGTAATGATAGATCTCGGTGACGGTCGCGACCGTCGACTTCTTGCTGCCGCGACTCAGCCGCTGCTCGATCGCCACCGTCGGCGGGACTCCCGCGAGGTAATCCACCGCCGGGCGCGCCATGATTTTGACGAACTGACGCGCATAGGCCGAGAGGCTTTCGAGGTAGCGCCGCTGCCCCTCGCTGTAGAGGATGTCGAAAGCCAGCGTCGACTTGCCGGAACCACTCAACCCCGTGACGACGATCAATGCGTCGCGCGGCAGCTCGATGCTCAGGTTCTTGAGGTTGTGCTCCCGCGCGCCGACGATTTGGATGACGCCGCGCTTCTGCGCATCGGCATAGATCGGCGCTGCGTCGTGGACGGCCGCCTCATCTTCGCTCGGCGGCAGGCGCGCAGCGCCGCCGAGCGCAGCGCGTAGGTAGCGCCCTGTGATCGACCCGGCGCAGGCGGCGACTTCCTCCGGCGTCCCCGCGACGACGAGGTCACCGCCGCCGTCACCTCCCTCCGGACCCAGGTCGATGACGTGGTCCGCCGCTTTGACGACCTCCAAGTTGTGTTCGATGACGACGAGCGAATGGCCGCGCTCGACCAGTTGCTGCAAGGCTCCGAGCAACTTCTCCACGTCGGAGACGTGCAGGCCGATGGTCGGCTCGTCGAACAGAAATAGCGTATTCGTGCGCACTTCCCGTCCCATCGCTGCCGCCAGCTTGAGCCGCTGCGATTCGCCCCCGGAAAGCGTGTTGAGGGGCTGGCCGAGATGCAGGTAGTCGAGCCCTACATCCGCGAGCACCTGAAGCCGGCGACACAGGTCTTGGTGGCCGTGAAAGAACGACAGCGCTGCGCGCACCGTCAGGTCGAGGACATCCGCAATCGAGCGGTTGGCATGCCGCACTTCGAGGACTTCGGCCGCGAAACGCTTGCCATCACATTGCTCGCAACGGACGTACACGTCCGACAGAAACTGCATCTCGACGCGCTCGAAGCCATCACCGCCACAAGCATCGCAGCGACCGCCGGGGACATTGAACGAAAAGGTTGCGGGCGTATATCCCCGCATCTTCGCCAACGGTACGCGCGCGAAGATCTGCCGGATCGAGTCGAATGCCTTGACGTAAGATGCCGGATTGGCGCGCGGCGTGGTGCCGACCGGCGATTGATCGACGAGAACGACGTCGGCGAGACGCGAGCTACCCTCGATTTCGTCGTGCGCGCCGGGCGCGCCAGCGAATTGGCCGAGCTGCTTCTTCAGGCCGCGGTAGAGTACGTCTTCGATCAAGGTCGACTTGCCCGATCCCGATACCCCCGTGACGCACACGAAGCGGCTCAGCGGGATGTCGACGTCGATGTTGCGCAGGTTGTTCTCGCGGGCGCCGCGAATGCGCAGCATGAGTGGCGCAAGGACCTTGCGTCGTTTCGCCGGCACAGCGATCGCGCATTCGCCGGAGAGGTAGCGCCCGGTGGAGGATCGCGGCGCAGCGAGCAGATCGGTATACGTTCCGGCGAACATCAACTCGCCACCGCGCTCGCCTGCCTCGGGTCCGAGGTCGATGACGTGATCCGCCGCCCGAATGATCTCGGCGTCGTGCTCGACGACGACGACCGTGTTCTCTTTCGCCCGCAGCGCGCGCAGGATGCGCACCAGGCGCTGGCTGTCGCGCGGGTGCAGACCGACTGACGGCTCGTCGAGGATGTAGAGCGTGTTGACCAGCGACGAGCCGACTGCCGTCGTCAGATCGACACGCGCCAGTTCGCCCCCCGACAGGGTTCGCGACTGGCGATCGAGGGTCAGATAGACGAGACCGACTTCGAGCAGATAGCGCAGGCGATTGCGGATCTCGCCGAGCACGAGGTGCGCGACCTCTGCCTCCGAGGCGGTCAACACGAGCGCCATGAAATAGGCATGCGCGTCGCGGACGCTCATCCGTTGCACGTCGACGGCGGTGCGACCGCCGACGCGGTACAGCAACGCCTCGGGCTTGAGGCGCCCGCCCGCACACGCGTCGCACAACCGATAGCTGCGGTAGCGCGAGAGGAAGACGCGCACGTGCATGCGATAGGTTCTCCCCTCGAGCCAGCGAAACCAGCCGCGCACGCCGTAATACTTGCCGTCGCCGTCGAAGATCAGCCGGCGCTGCTCTTCATCGAGCGCGGCAAACGGGGCGTCGGTCGGGATCTTGCGCCGCCGGCAGAACGTCAGCACCTCGTTCAATTCGTGCTGGGTCGATTTCGTGCTCCACGCTTTGATCGCCCCTCCCTCGATGGACTTGGAGGGATCGGGAACCACCAGATCGAGGTCGAGGTCGATCACCCGCCCGAAGCCGCGGCACGACTCGCACGCGCCGAGCGGACTATTGAACGAGAACAGATTTGCTGTCGGCGCGCGGTAGACGATCTCGCAGCGCGGGCATACGAGGCTCGTAGCGTAAGGAACACGCCGGTTACCATCGTCGGGAAATAAGAGAAGGGCCCGACCCCGGCCGAAGCGAAAGGCCTGTTCGAGCGAGTCGACCGTGCGGCGGCGCTGCTCAGCCCGGACGACGAGCCGGTCGACGACCACGGTGAGCGTCGTGCCGGGAGTCGCCTCGAGTTCGTCGACTGCGACCGTTGCACCGTCGACGAAGAGGCGGAGAAACCCCGAACGCTGTAATCCGGCGCGGACTTCGCTCCACGGCAACGAATCGGGAACCGCGGTCTCGAAGGCAACGAGCACGCGCGTCCCGGCTGGTTGCAGCGCGAGTTGGCGCCACACCGACTCCGCCGAATCCGGCCGTACGGCTTCGCCGCAGCCGGAACAGTGCAGCACCCCGATCTTGGCGAAGAGCAGTTTGAAGTGGTCGTGCAGCTCGGTCATCGTCGCGACGGTCGAGCGCGACGTCTTGACGCTATTGCCCTGGCTGATGGCGATCGCCGGCAGAACGCCGTCGATGCGGTCGACCTGCGGCTTGTCCATCCGGTCGAGGAATTGGCGGGTGTAGGCGGAGAAGCTCTCGACGTAGCGCCGCTGTCCTTCGGCATAGAGGACATCGAACGCCAGCGTCGACTTCCCCGAACCCGACGGGCCGGTGACGACGGTGAGTGCATTGAGCGGGATGCGCACGTCGATGCCCTTGAGGTTGTTCTGCCGCGCCCCGGCAATGGTGATGTACTGCTGCGCCATGCTGATCTCCGGACGATCGCTTCTCCTTATCGCAATCGCGCCCCGGGAACAGCCTCGGACGTCCGACGCGTCCGCTCCCTCGCCCCTTGTTATAGGTTTTGTTCAGTTTCATTATACAGCTTCCTACAACCAAGGAGGCTTTCCCGATGACCGCCATTCACCGCTTCGCTCTCATTTCCGTCGTGTCCGCGATGTTGGCCCCGCCGTCGGTCGGTGCCGCCGTCGGCGGCACGATGCTGCTGATCTCGCCCCGCTCGCGCGCGGTGCTCTGCGATTTCGACGAGGCTTGCACCGCAGGCACCTGTGCCTCGGCACCCGAGCGCAGCTGCGGCGCCGTTGCCGATTGTCCCCGTTGCATCGTCGTCGAGAACCAGGACATCGCCCTGTGCGAGCCCGATTCACTCGGCGCCGGCGCTACAGCGTGTCGCTGGTCGCTGTTCTTCGACGGCACCCGCGCCGGGTTGAACGCACCGATCCGCGCCCTGGAGATGTTGCCGGACGGCAGTCTCCTGCTCCGCAGCGCCGCTGACAACGCCATTCCAGACATCTCCGGCGCCAACCGGCGCGACCTCGTGCGTTTCATCCCGACCGACGAAGCCGGCCGGCCGGGCGCAGTCGGGCTGCCCTACCATCGCGGCGAGTGGCTCGTCTTTCTCGACGGCCGCGCGGTCGAAGCCAACAGCGGTGCGCGCCTGATCGAAGCGATCGCCCTGCTGCCGAACTCGTGTCGCGACGTCAACGGCGACGGCGTCGTCTCCTTCCAGGAGTGCGACCTGCTGTTCACGCCGACGGCTGCGGGCACGCTTGCGGGACTCGATCTCCAGATCGAGGACATCGTCCGCTGCCGGCCAACATCGTTGTCCGCGGGCGCGACGATCGAAGCGTGCGACTACGCGATGTTCTATGAAGCGAGCGAGGTGAACGACAGCGACCCGCACGACGAGATCGCGGAGCGCGCGCCCGGAAGTTGGGTGACCGGCGGCAACAATGCCTTTGCCGTGCGGGGCTTCGACCCGGCGACCTTCGCCGCAGAGATCTTCTTCAGTGCCGGTAACGACGCCACCTTGCCCGCGCACCAACCCAGCCGGGATCTGTTGCGCCATAGCGGTACCGTCGGGCCGTGGGGCTGGTGCAGCGACGATGCCGCCCGGCGCTGCCTTGGCGCGAGCGATTGCGGCCCCGGGGCGGTTTGCAACCACGTCGCCAACCCCAGCACGGTGCTGGAAACGCAGCTTTGGTTCGACGGCTCGCAGGCCATCGGCGGCGAGATGATCGACGCGATCGCGATCGTGCCCGACACCGACGGGGACGGAGTCCCGGACCCGCGCGACAACTGTCCTCATCTCGCCAACCCAGCCGTCTGCAGCGCCACCGACCTTCCCTGCCGCAACGATCTCGATTGCGGCGCCGACGCCTACTGCCACCAACCGGACAGCGACGGCGATGGCGTCGGCGACGGCTGCGACCGCTGCGCCGAGCGCGACGACGCCGAGTGCTTCTGCGGCGACCAGGTGACCGACTTCCCGTCCGAGCAGTGCGATCTCGGCGCGCCCGCGCTCGGCGGCCACAACGGGCTCGAGTACAGCCCTTGTACCGCCGACTGCCGCGTCATCGGCCGCTGCACCCGCAGCGGCGAGACCTGCACCGAGGCCAGCGAGTGCCCTGCATTCGCACTCGGAGAGGGCTGTTGCGGCAATGGCCAGGTGGATGTCCCACCCGATCTCGGCAGCGACGCGGTAGACGAGCAATGCGACGACGCCAACGCCGTCGGTGACGACGGCTGCAACAACCAATGTCGCATCGTCGTCGATTCCGTACCGCTGCCGCAAGAATGCGAGGGCCTGATCGGCCCGAGGATCGTGCCGACGTTCGTCCGCACACTGCGCTTCCAGAAGCAGCGCCGCCAGGTCCCCGCCGACGCAGAGCCGGACAACTATTCGAAATGGAGCACACGCGGCGAGTTCAGTCTGGTGCCCGGAATCCTCTTCGACCCCGACGTACAGAGCGCCGAGATCATCTTCAACCAGGGCGAGTCGCGCTGCGACGCCGGCGAGCGCGCCGGGGAACTCTGCTCCGGCGTCGACGATTGTCCCGCCGGGCGCTGCAGCGGCACGCTCTACCGAGCGACTCTGCCACCAGGATCATTCGTCCAGGCAGGACTTCGCCACGACCGGCCGCGCTGGGCGTTCAAGGATCGCAATGGAACGATCGCTGGCGCACCGGCTTGGACGAAGGGTCGTTTCTCGCAGCGACTGGCGACCATTCGCCGGCCGCTCAACGAGGTTCGCTTCATGCTGCAAGGGCGTGGCGATCGACTCGAACCACAGCTCACGTTGCACCTCGACCCGAACGCCCTTGGCGGGCCGCCGACGCGTGTGCGGCAGACCATCGTCATCGGCGATTTGTGCACGACGCAGTCCCTCGTCTGCGAGGGCAACCGCGCGGGCACGACGCTCCAGTGTTTCTCGCGGGTCGAGTAGAGCTCGAGATCAGAGGTCGGTCGGCGGCGCCTTGGCACCGCCAGCCGACCCCTCTGGTCTCGGGCTGAAGGACTGCTACAACGACGCGTAACCTGGTCTCGGCAGGAGAATTCATGGGGAAACGCGTCGTCATCGTCGGGGCTGGGCTCGCCGGACTCACCTGCGCCCGCGAGCTCGGCTTGCGTGGTGTTGAATGCATTGTCTTGGAGGCCGCCGACGCCGTCGGCGGCCGGGTACGCACCGACTTCGTCGCGGGCTTCCCGCTCGATCGCGGCTTCCAGGTTCTGCTCACTGCATACCCCGAAACCATCCGCTGGCTCGACTACGAGAAGCTCGGGCTGCAGCGCTTCTACGCGGGTGCGGTCTCCTACTTCGACGGCGAACTGCACCGCCTCGCCGACCCATGGCGCCACCCCATCGATGCGCTGGCAACGCTTCACGGTCCCGTCGGCTCGCTGCTCGACAAGCTGCGCATCGGCCTGATGCGCATGCGCCTGACCCTTGGCAGTGCCGAACGTTTCTTCACCGCAGCAGAGACGACGACAGCGGCGCGGCTCGCCGAGATGGGTTACTCGCCCGACATGGTCCGCAAGTTCTTGCGACCGTTCTTCGGCGGCGTCTTCCTCGACGGCGATCTCGAGACCACGAGCTTCATGTTGGATTTCACCTTTCGTATGTTCGCCGCAGGCAGCGTTGCCGTGCCCGCACGCGGCATGGGTGAGATTCCCCATCAACTCGCGTCCGGACTGCCGCCCGGCAGCATCCGCACGCACACCACCGTCGCCGCCGTGGAGCCCAACGCGGTCGTCACCACCGATGGCGAACGCTTCGCCGCGGACGCCGTCGCCGTCGCGACCTCGGCACGGGTCGCCGCCGAGCTTCTCGGGCAGACCGCGCCGCGGCCGGGACGCGGGGTTCGCTGCGTCTACTTTCGCGCCGAGAACGCGCCGACAGACCCCTATACGTTGGTCCTCAACGGCGAGGGGGCAGGCCCCGTCAACAATCTGTGCGTGCGCCCCGGGCTCGCCGAGGCGAATGGATTCCTCGTATCGGCAACCATCCTCGAGCCCTACCCGGCCGATGAATCTGCCGCTGTCGCCGCCACCCGCTCCCAGTTGAACGATTGGTTCGGCGACGTGGTACGAGATTGGGAGTTTCTCCGTGCGTACGAGATTCGCGACGCCCTACCCGACCAATGCGTCGGCGCACTCGACCCCTTGCACGAGCAACCGCGGCTCGAGAACGGAATTTGCGTTTGCGGCGACTACCGGCAGGTCGGGTCGATCAACGGCGCGATGGCCTCGGGGCGACACGCCGCCGAGGCCATCGTCGCGCAGCTCGCACCCTAACAGTCCGTTGAAAAAGTCCCCTGGCCTTCGAGACGGCGCTACGCGCCTCCTCAAGGCCGAACGGAAAACCGAGCGATGCCGTTCGCGCTGAGGAGCCCCGGAGGGGCGTCTCGAAGCGCCAGGCAGTTTTTCAACACGCTGCTAACCTGCGACGACGAGGTCACGAAGACGTCGCCACATCAGAACCGGTCGCGGTCGTGCGGACCGGAAAGGTCGATCGATGGCCCGAGCGGCACGACTTGGGTCGGGTTCACCGTCGGTTGCGACCAATAGTAGTGGATCTTGATGTGGCGCAGATCGGTGGTCTCGCCGAAGCCCGGACTCTGGTAGAGATCCTTCAGGTAATTCCACAGGTTCGCATAGTCCTGAATGCGCCGAACATTGCACTTGAAGTGGCTGTAGTAGACCAGGTCGAAGCGCACGAGCGTAACGTAGAGAGCGACATCGGCTTCGCTCACGGTCGCGCCACAGAGGTAGCGCCGGGTGGCGAGTTCGAGGTCCCAGCGATCGAGTTGCTCGAACAACAGGTTGCACGCCTCGTCGTAGGCCGCCTGGGTCGTCGCGAATCCGGCGCGGTAGACGCCGTTGTTGACCGGCTCATAGAGTTCATCGAGGACACGGTCGACGGAGTCGACACCGCACGCGGGAAGCAAGCTGGTGCCGGGCGCCGCGAGCGCCGCGAACTCACTGTCGAGCATCCGCATGATATCGCGCGATTCGTTGTTGACGATGGCATTTTCCTCACGGTCCCAAAGGACCGGCGTCGTCACGCGTCCGGTGTAGTGCGGATCGGCCGCGAGGTACACATCACGCAGGAACTTGGCTGCGAGGATTTCGTCGGGCATGCAGCCGGGGAAGTTGCTGAAGGCCCAGCCATCCGAACCCATGTGGGGGTCGACGATGGCCAGGCCGATGTGTTCCTGCAGCCCGAGGCGGCTGCGGGCGATGAGGGTTCGTTGCGCCCAGGGGCATGCGTAGGATGCGTACAGGTGATAGCGCCCGGACACGGCATGGTGATTCGACTCCGCATCGTCACGCACCCGGCCATGGAAGCTCGTAGCGGGGCGCCGAAAGCGCCCCTCGGAATCGGGCTCGTACCAGTCATTGCGCCATTGCCCATCTACCAACAGTCCCATGTGCTCCTCCTTTTCGCCGGCGTCGTGGCAGTTCGTTCGGGTCGTCTCATTTTGGCCCCGATTGTCGCACACGGATCTGGGGCGGCAACACCCTTTGGTGGGCAGCGCTTGTTTCGACCCGGCCTGCAGCGCTATGCGATGGATGGCGCCGACGCGCCTGGAAAGGTAAATGTCGTACATCCTCGCACTACCGCAGCGCTTTCCCCGGGCAACCCTGGCGATCATTGCCGTGATCACCGCGTTCTTCGCTTGGCATGCGACTGGCATTCGGGTCGATAGCTCGACCGAGAATCTGCTGCCTCTCGACGATCCGGAACTCACCTACTTCTACGGTGCGCGCGACGAATTCGGCACCGAAGAGGTGCTCGTCGTCGCGCTGTTCGCGGACGACGTTTTCGCCACGGCGACGTTGGCGACGATCGACGCAGTTTCAAAGCAGCTCCAGGCGCTCGATGGCATTGCCGAGGTGCTCAGCCTGAGCACCGTCAAAGGCGCGAAGATGACCGACTTCGGCCTCGAGACGGGCAAGCTGATGAAGCGGCTGCCGGCCACAGCCGAGGAGGCGGAGAGCTTCCGCGCGACGATCTACGACAACCCGCTCTACGTCGGCACGGTCGTCTCGGCGGACGCCAAGGCCGCCGGCATTTCCGTGAGGTTCGATACGATGAGCGACCGCGAGTTCATCGACGGCGGCTACGAGGATCGCGTCCGGGAGATCGTCGCGGCGCACGGCGGCGCGGACCAGTTCGCCATCACCGGCATACCGACGCTGAAGGTATTCGGCGCGCGCTACCTCGAGGGCGACTTGATCCGTTTCATGCCGCTGTCTGTGCTGCTCGTCGCCCTGGTGCTCGCCTATACCTTTCGCACCCCGCGCGGCGTGTTGATTCCGCTGTCGACCGTGCTCGTCGGGGTGGTCTGGACGGTCGGCTTCATGGTCATCGCCGGCACACCGATCAATCTCGGCACCGTCGTCTTGCCGCCGCTCCTGCTGGCGATCGGCGTCGCCTACGCGGTGCACATCATGAGCCGCTACTACGAGGAGGCGCGCCCGGATCGCACCGCCGCCGAAACCGTTGCCGCCACACTCGAGCACTCGGGCTTGCCGGTCGGGGTCGCGGCGCTGACGACGCTGGCTGGCTTTGCGACGTTCATCCTGACGCCGATCCGCGCCATCAGCGAATTCGGCCTCTACGCCACCTTCGGTCTCGCGGCGATCATGGTCGCGTCGTTCACCGTGCTGCCCGCCCTGCTCTTGTTGCTGCCGGCACCGAAGTCGTTGCGCAGCATGCACGCGGAGGGCGGCACCGTGGCGAACATCCTCGGCTGGCTCGGTGAGAACGCGGTGCGCCGCCGCAACGAGGTCTTGGGACTCGCGGTTCTCCTTTGCCTGGTCAGCATCTGGGGCATCTCCTACATCCGGGTCGACACCGACTTCCAGGGTTTCTTCGACCCCGACGGGCCGATTCGCACCGATGCGGCGCGGATCGGCGAGCACCTCGCCGGCACCCAGGCGCTAGCAATCATCGTCGACGGCGACGGGCCGCAGAGCGTCACCAAGCTCGAAGTGCTGCAGGCGATCCGCGAATTGCAGACCTACCTCGATGATTGGCCGGGCGTCGACAAGACGCTGTCGATCGTCGACATCTTGATGCGGGTCCGCGAGGTCATCGACCCGGAGGCGGACCCGTTCCCCGAGTCGCAGTCGGCGGTCGCGCAGCTGTTGATGCTCGGCAGCCCGCGCGAGTACAAGGCCGCGCTCAACGCCGAGGGCTCGCGCGCGAGCATCCTCGTGCGCACGCGGCTGTCGGGGTCCACGGATATCGGCCGGCTCGTCGCCGCTATCGAGACATTCGCCAGCGAGCACTTTCCGCGCGGCGTCGAGGTGCGGCCGACCGGAACGCTGGTGCTGCTCAACCGCTCGGCGGACGCGCTCGCCTGGGGGCAGATCAACGGCCTGTGGCAGGTTTTCGTCGTCCTGCTCGCGCTGATGTGCATGATGTTCTTGTCGTTCCGCATCGGCTTCCTATCGCTGTTGCCGAACCTGATTCCCATCATCATTCTGTTCGGCGTGATGGGCTGGTTCGGCATCAGTCTCAACATCTCGACCACCCTGATCGCAGCGATGGCCATCGGCATTGCGATCGACGACACCATCCACTATCTCGGCACCTTCAGCGGCGAATTGCGCCGCACCGGCGACCAGACGCAGGCGATGAAGAATGCGACCCGCTCGGTCGGTGTACCGATGGTCGTGACTTCGGTCGCACTCGCCGCGGGCTTCCTCGTGCTGACGCTGTCCAACTTCGGGCCGGTGCGTGACTTCGGGCTCCTGTCGGCGGTCACGATGATGGTAGCGCTGTTCTCCGACCTGATCATCACGCCGGCGATCCTGATGACGACGAAGATCATCACCGCTTGGGACTTGCTCTACCTCAAGCTCGGCCCCGAGCCGCACAAGCAGATTCCGCTGTTCGCCGGACTCGGCAACCTGCAGGCGAAAATCGTCGCGCTGATGGCACAGATCGTCGACGTCGCCGCCGGAACGCCCCTCACCCGCGCCGGCGAGACCAAGGCGGAAATGTACGTATTGCTGTCGGGCCACGCGCACGTACTGCGCGATGGGCGGGTGGTGCACACCCTGCGGCGCGGCGACGTTGTGGGCGAAATGGGCCTCGTACGGCACCAACCGCGTTCGGCCGATGTCGCCGCCGCCGACGACCTGGAGTACCTGGTGCTCGACGAGGCGTTCCTGCGGCGCATCCGCAGGCGCTACCCACGCATCGGCAATACGATCCTCTTCAACCTGACACGCATCCTCAGCGACCGGCTCGACGCCACGACGAGCCAACTCGCTGCCCAAGCGAAACCCGATTGAATGCGCAATCCGGGCACATCTCAATCTCGAGGAGAATCTGGTGAAGATCCAACTCAGCGTCACCATCGGCATCACCTTCGCGACGTTCCTCGCCGCCAGCAGCGCGGGCGCCGAAGACGACCCCCAGGCTATGGTTCAGGCAGTGCGCGACGCCATCCCGAAGACCGCAGTAGCGAGTAACGTGAAGCTCACCTCCAGCCGCGGATGGGAGCGTGATCTGCGAATTCTAACCGCACAAACCGAGGGCAGCATCGCTAGTTTCATCGAGGTGACCGGCCCCCATGACGTCAAGGATACGCGTTTCCTGTTCTTTGAGCGCACCAACGAGCCCGACGAGCAACACGTCTACATCCCGCTGATCAAGCGGGCGATGCGCATCGCCGACGACACCCGCAAACAGGCGTTTCTCGGCTCGGATTTCTACGTCTCGGATCTCGTCGCGCCGCAAATCGACCTGTACAACTACCGGTTCGTCGGTGACGAGGAAGTGCTCGGTCGCAAGTGTCGGCTCGTCGAAGCCGTCCCCAAGGACGCCGAGGGTGAGGTCTACAGCAAGGCGATCTTTGCCGTCGATCCGGCCGACAAGCTCATTGTCAAGTCGACATTCTTCGACACCGATGGCGAGTTGCTCAAGATCTGGCGGGCAGAGAAAGTCGAGCGCGTCGACGGTCATTGGACGATCCTGCAGCAAACGGTCGAGAACGTGCAGGACAAGACGACCTCCACGCTGACGGTGCAAAACATCGAATACGACGCCGCACTCCCGAGCGGCGCCTTCAGCCGCGAGCGTTTGCTGCGTTGAGCGCGACGGCATCGCCGATCGCGTCGTCGTCCCGCCCGGCCATCAGCGTGAGGAAATGCGCTCGGAATTGGATTGCACGAACGCAGGCACGCTGTCTTAATGACCGCATGAAATGGCTTGCCGCACGAATCGCCGGTTGCGTTCTGCTCTGTTCCGCCACAGCCGCGGCCGCCGAAATCGGCACCGTCGCCAGCGTCCAGGGGACCGCGGAGATCGGCCGCGGCGACCGATGGACGGCGGCCGCCGCGGGCAGCGCCATCGCACAGGGCGATCGACTGCGTACCGGCAACCCGGGGCGTGCCCGGATCGTCTTCCAGGACGACACGGTGCTGACGCTGAACGAGGACACCGAGGTCGTCCTCGACGAAAGCGTCTTCCAGCCCGACCAGGGCTCGGTGCGTTCCCTCACCAACCTCGTGCGCGGTGCGGTCAACGCGGTGGTCAGCGAGTACTACACCAATCGCGGCAGCGACTATACGATCCGGACCGCGACCGCTACAGCCGGTGTGCGCGGCACCGAGTTCATCGTCTCGTACTTTCCCGAGCGAGGCCTTGCCGAAGTGATCGGGATCAGCGGCCGGGTCGAGGTGCGCAGCACGCTCGCCGACATCGAAGACACGGTCTACGTCACCGCAGAGGAAGTCAGCCAGGTTGCCCAAGGCCAGGGCCCGACGGCGCCACAGCCATTCACCGGCCCCCAGTTCGACGAGCGCCGCGAGCGCTTCGACTTCGTCGGCACGACGCGCATCGAGACGCTGGCGGCATGGCAAGGCGGCGTGGGCGCACTCGGCGCCAGCCGCGGCCCGGCCGTCGAGAGCTTCTCGGCGCGCCAGGAACGCATTCGCCGGGCCCAGGATGCCGGCAATCTGCTCAGCGACAGCCCGGCGGTGTTGGGGCAACGCCAACTCGGGGTGCGCTTCTGAGTTGATCGGCGCGCGCAGGCCGCAACGGTCGGGCGATCAGAGTTTCGCTTCGAGAGCAACCGAGCCGACGATACGGTCGTATTCGAACCCGCCCTGCGTCGAGCGGCTATCGGTGACACTGACGCCCTGCACCAGGGAGAAGTGCTCGGTCAGATCCAATCGCACCGATATCTGGCCGCGGTGCGCATCGTCCTCGCGGCGCGGCAACAGGCCTCCTGCGCCGATGAAGTTGACCTTGCTCGCGCTGTCGTAGCGCTCGCTGCGGTACGAGTAGTCCGCCTCGAACGCCACCTGCGGCAGTAGTTCCCAATAGATCCCCGTCTCGAACTCGTGGCCGTAGAACTCGAACCGACGGCTGTCCACCTCATTCGAGGTCGAGTCGACGACATCGTAGCGATAGCCGATCCAGGCAAATCGCGTCGGGCTCACGTGATAGAACTGGCGCAAGCCGTAAAGCCCCTGGCTCGCGTCACGGACACCATAGTCGTCGCCGTAAAAATCGTCGTTGCGCAGCCGCGCCGAGATCTCGGTACGCCAGCTTTCGTTCGCCCGCCATCCCAGCCACGGAAGGAACGTCAAGCGCGACAGGAACTTCTCACCGTCGAGGAAATGAAAGTCGGACCAACCATACACCCCCCAGTCGAAGGCGCCACGAGCTCCGGCGATGTCGCCGCCGATTCCGTGGGATTGAATATCGAACTCGCTCAGGTCGAAGTGCAGGCTCTGGAAGAAATCGTAGCCGACCTGGACGCGACCGAAGTCCGTGCGCACCGGGGCCCAGCGCGCGCCGGCGCCGAACACGGCCCGGCCGTCGGCTTCGCCGGAGATGCCGAGATCGTCTTGAACCGCATCCCCGGTCGGCGCCAACAACACGTTCGAGTCGTATTGGAATCCGGTGAGCGCGTTGAGATGGTACGGGCGCTCTTCGCCGCCGATCTGCTCGAGCAACGCCTTTGCCTCGACCGCGGTCGCGCTTTCCGAGTCCGCGGCAATGACTTCACGTAGCAGGCTGCGGGCACGGTGGTGGTAGCCGCGCTGGTACTCGACGACCGCACGATAATAGAGCGTCGGAACGCGCTGATCGTCGGTGTCCCCGGCAGCGCGCAAGAGCCTTTCGGCTGCATCGAGTTCACCCAGCCGCAGTCGCGCGATCCCCTCGAGCAACGTCGCGCGGTTACCGACCTCGGGGTCGCTGGTGACGCTGTGCAGACGGCTCGCCGCTTCGGCGAATCGCTCAGCGCGCAGGAGTGCGGCACCGAGTTCGAGTGCGGCGCGCGAAAGGTCCGGCCGGTGTTGCAGCGCTGCCTCGAGATCGGTGATCGCGCCGTTCGTGTCGCCGAGCCGGCCGCGGGTCACTCCACGATAGTACAGGGCCAGAGGATCGCTCGCGTCCGCCGCGACCGCAGCTTCGAACAACTCCAGCGCCTCGCGCTCACGCAATTCATTGAGTTCCACCAGCCCGCGCGAGTAGAGGATCTTGGACTGCTCCGAGGCGACCGCCAGGTTCGCCAACAACAACACGGAGGCCGCCACCACGGCTGCTATCGTTCGCTTCATCGGCGCACGAATCCCACCGCTACGTCATTCGGCGAGTCGCCGATGCCGAGCACCCGGACCACTTCGCGAGTCTCCAAATCGAACACTCCTACGCTATTTGGACGGAAGCCCGTGATGTATGCCCTGTCGCCGTCGGGCGTGCGCTCGATGCGACGCGGCTGAAAGCCGATATCGATCTCCGCCTCGACCACGCCGCTCGCAAGCCGCACCACCGACACCGACTCGGAGAAGCTATTGGTGACGTAGAGCAACTCGCCGTCGGCCGACACGATCAGATCACGAGGTTCGTCGCCGACTGCGATGCGCCGCCGGACCTCGAACGACTCCGGGTCGATCTCGGCTACCGCATCATCGCCGACGAGCGCGACGAAGAGCGCCGAACCGTCCTCTGCCGCAACGATGCCCGAGGGCTGCATCCCCACCGCAATCGTCTTCACCACGTAGAGACTCGCCGTATCGATTACCGTTACATCGCCCGAGCCGCGATTCGTGACGAATACGTGGCTGCCGCTCGGCAACACGGCCACCTCGCTCGGAGTCGTGCCTGCGGAAACCGTTGCGACCACGCTGTTCGTCTCCAGATCGACGACCGCGACGTTCGCCGAGTTCTCATTGGCGACGAAAGCGCGGCGATCGTCCGGCGCAATCGCGATACCGCTCGGACCGGACGCGACCGCAATCGAGGCGAGTCGCTCATCGGTTTCAGCAGAGTGCACGGTCAGGGTATCGGTCAGACGACTGGTAACGAAGATGCGCCCCCCCGCGTGGTCGAGTGCGATCCGCAACGGCTGACCACCCACCTCGATCCGCGTCTCGATCTCGTCGCGCTCGGCGTCGATCACCGCGATCCGACCCTGGAGCGTCGCCGCGTAGGCGACCAGCCGCAGCCCCGCAGCGCGCGTCGGCGTGGCCGTTCGCGTGGCGGTCGCGGTGGGCGTCCGCGTTGGCGTACTCGTCGGCGTGCCCGTCGCCGTCACGGTCGGAGTCGCGGTGGCCGTTTGCGTGGCGGTCGCGGTCGGCGTCCACGTCGGCGTATGCGTCGGCGTGTCCGTCGCCGTCACGGTCGGAGTCGCGGTGGCCGTTTGCGTGCTCGTCGACGTAGGCGTCGACGTCGGTGTCGGCGTCGGCGTAGCCGTCGGCGTGGCCGTCGTTGTCGCCGTCGCGGTCGAACTCGGCGTCGGCGTACTGGTGGCCGTGATCGTCGGCGTCGGGGTGGCCGTCGGCAACAGGATCGTCAGGTCGAAGACGAAATCCAGTTCGCGCCCGTCACTGTTGCGGGCGCGGATGCGCACCAACACGGTTCCGTCCTGCGCCAATGGCGGGGTGGTCACCAGGAATCCTTCGACGTCGAGCGCTTCGCCCGCCGAGCACGGTTGCCCCGCGGGGGACCTGTCGCTGCACGGCGTCACGGTCAAGCCGCCGCTGACGTCCAGGACCGTACCGTCGCTCGTCGTCACGGCGACTGCGATCGACGCCGGAATCACTTCCGCATTCGCGTCGACGACGGCGAACGAAAGCTGCGCCGGCTTCGGCACCGTGGCGCCAGCCTCGGGGGCGAGTTCGGCGACGAACGGCACCGACAACAAAGCGGTCCCACTGTCGATCCGGCCGCTGTTCGGAATCACCACTCGTTCCGGCTCGTTGCGAAACGATGGTGCTGCGACGCGGGTCGGATCGCAGGGGCCGCGGGCGGCGCCGGCGGGGATCACCTCGCACTGCATCGAGATGCCATCGACCGTGGGAGCGAAGTCGCCCGAGAATCCGGCGACGCCCAGCACTCCGGCGCCCGGAGGAAGTCCATCGAGGAGCAGGAGCCGCTGTTGGCCAGGGGGAACCAACGGCACGAGCGTCGGGTCCACGGCGACACAGCAACCAAAGCCGCTGTCCGCAACGAACACGACGCGCACCGTGTTGAGCGAACCCGGCAGGCTGGGACCTATCACGGGCGGGGTTGCGGTCGGCGGCGGGGTCGGCGCGCCCGGAGTTGCGGGGGTGGCGCTCGGCACCACGGTCGGAAAATCCGGTCCGCCGACCTGACTCGAAGGCGGCCCATCACCGCATGCGACGGTCAGGATCGAGAGCGCGAGAGTGAGGCCGATCGTCGCGACTCTACGGTGGCGCAAATCAGTCATTGAAATGGGGCTCCGTCATTGTCCAGCGCACGTCGAATCCAGCCTCTCGGAGCGTCGTACTATGTTTCGCAACCCGGTTACAGCGCCGGTGCATTTTCACCTGCTGGCGAGCAGGTCGCCGATGCGCCGGTCCTTGGCCTCCCACAGCTGCGTCACCCATGCCTGGAAGCCGGCACGTCCCTCCGCGCTCTCGGCGTACTGCGCCGCAAGCAGTTCCACGGGGATCGGCACTTCGCGCAAGTCGACGCGAACGGCCGGTACGCGCCCGCACAGGAAGTCCCAGAAGGGCCTGGCACCTTCGGGATAGACGACGGTGATGTCGAGCAGCGAGCGCACCTGGTCGCCCATGGCGCCGATGGCGAAGGCGATGCCGCCGGTCTTCGGCTTGAGCAGATACCTGTACGGCGACCCCTGAGCGCGGTGCTTGGCGGCGGTGAAGCGGGTGCCCTCGAGGAAGTTGATGAGCGCGACCGGCGCGTGGCGGAATCGCTCACATGCGCGCCGCGTGGTTTCGAGATCCTGGGTTCGGAGTTCCGGGTGCTTGGCGAGGACCTCGGCCGAGTGCCGGCGCATGAAAGGGAAATCGAGCGCCCACCATGCGAGTCCCAGGACCGGGACGTAGAAGAGCTGCTGTTTGAGGAAGAAGCGGAGAAACGGCACGCGCCGGTGGAGGACGTGCTGCAGCACGAGGATGTCGCTCCAGCTCTGGTGGTTGCTGACCACCAGGTACGAGGCGTTGCGCTCGAGGTCGTCGCAGGCGCGCACATCGAAGCGCACGCGCACCAGCACGCGGAGGAGTATGCTGTTGACGGCCACCCACGTCTCGCCGAGTCGCACCAGTACCCGCGCGCACGCACGCTGCCACGCAGGTAACGGCACCAACCGAGCGAGCGCCACCGCGAGCAGCGGGGTTGCGACGCTGAGCGTATTCAGCGCGGCGAGCAGCGCGCAGATGACCCCACGGAGGGTTTGCCCGAACCTGATCACCATGGCACCAGAGGATACCGGCGTATCCGGCCACAGCCAAACGGCGGCGTAGGCGGGTTCATTCTGTGTTGACAGGCGGGATCATTCTGTGTTGACAGGATGAACGGGATTCACAAGATGGACTTTTCGTACGCCTCATATGAGCGGGCGCCAGCGCGTCCGCCAGCGCAGAAATATTTTTCCGACGTATGGAAGCGCGATTACAATAGTGTTACGTAAGCCGCACCGCGCCGCCGGGAGGGCGGATTGGACTGTGGTGGGCATGCCCGCACATTCGAGGGGCGGACTTCAAATCGGCGAGGTGAGCGTGAATTCACAAAACGAGCGTATTGGTGCGGGCGACAGGCAAAAGGTCGTGAGCGGACGTATCCCCATCCGCCGGCCGCGCCAGCCGGGCGACGTCAAAGCGTTGATTCTCAGCGCTGGTCGTGGCAGCCGCTTGCTGCCGCTGACGGAGTTCATCCCCAAGGCGCTCGTCGCGATCGGTGGCCGTCCGATTCTCGCCTGGCAACTCGACGCTCTCTCTGCCGCCGGAATCAACTCCGCCACGGTCGTCGTCGGCTTCGGCGCAGAACACATCGCGAGCTACGTCGAGGCGCATGCCCCCGCCGGCATGCACGTCCGCACGGTTTTCAATCCGTTCTTCGAGTCGGCCGACAATCTGATTTCCTGCTGGGCGGCGCGCGAGGAAATGGACGGGGACTTTCTTCTGATCAACGGCGACACCTTCTTCGAGCCGGCGGTGGTCGAGCGCTTGCTGCGCTCGCGCACCGCGCCGGTGACCGTTGCGGTGCGCCGCAAGTCCGCCTACGACGGCGACGACATGAAGGTCGAATGCGTCGATTCGGTCCTCCAGCACATCGGCAAGCAACTCCCCCTCAAAACGGCGAACGCCGAATCGATCGGGGTGATGTACTTCCGCGCGAACGGGCCGCGCCTGTTCCGCGAGGCGATTGAGGAGGCGGTCGCCGATCCCGCCGCCAAGCGCTGGTGGTACCCTACCGCCGTCGACCGTCTCGCCGCATCCGGCTACGTCCGGGTGGCGTACGTCGACGGCCTGGCGACCGCGGAGGTCGATGTTCCGGAAGACATCGCCGCTGCTGAGGACGTGCTCGCCCACCTCCCCGGCAGCATCGCCACGCCGCAGGCAATCTCCGAGTAAACCTTCAACCCGATCGCTCGCGCGCCGCGAGAATCGACTCGACCAGGTCGACGTCCGCCTGCTTATCGACGTCGATTCCGGCCTCTGCTGCCCGCATCCGAATGGCGCGGGCGCGGACGCCGAGGCGCTGCGACAGTGACGCCAGCGCATCATCGAGCGTCAGTCGTCGCAAAAAGAACCGCACCAACATCTGCGGGCCAAGCAGCGCTACCACCCGCCACGGGCGTTTGCGGTGACGTTCCACCTGGAGCCAAGCCTGCGCCGCCCGGCGCCCTTCCGCTCCGATGAATGCAAACATATTGCAGCCGGTGTAGGCCGCGTCCCGCAGCGGGTAGAACGTCCGCTGCGCGTCGGGATAGGCCGCCCGCACCGTCACCGCATCGACGACCCCGGCGGCGACATCACCGCGCGCCGCGAGCGCAGCCTTGCAGAAGAAATCAACGATCGCCGGGGTCAGCAACGGATGGTCGCCGGTCGTCACGAGCAGCGGGCGCGCGGTACCGAGTTCGTCGAGCGCGGCGACGACGCTTTCGCTCGGGTTGGCAGCAGCGGCGAGCCACAGCAGATCGTCGGTGACCAGGTGCTCTCCGGCAGTCTGACAGGACGCGAGCGTCGCGCGGTCGAGTCCGCAAATCGCGATTTGGTCGACGCAGTCGGCGCCGCGCAGTGCAGCGAGCACGCGGGCGATCATCGCCACACCGCCGACGGGGATCAGCGCCTTGCGCGGCACGCCGTACGCCGCAGCGAGCGGGTCGCCTCCGGGGCGGATTCCGGCGAGCACGACGGCCGTGAAGCGCTGGGAACCCGCCTTTGATCGATCCGGCATCCGCGCCGCTTAATCGCAAGCATGCGCCCGACGCAAGCGCACGTCCTACCGGACCCGTGGCAATCTTGCTAAGGGAACGCTCGCATGCGCCTTCTCGTCACGTTCGCCCGCGCCTACCCGCGCCGCACCACCCTGCTCGTGTTCTGCCTGATCATCGGTGGGTTGGCCGAGGGAATCGGGGTCTCCGGACTGCTGCCCTTCCTCGGCCGCGCCGCGTCGGGCTCCGCCACGGAGGACCCGACCGCAGCCGAGCGCTGGGTCACCGAACTCGTCCGCGCCGCCGGTTTCGAACCGACCATGGGCGTCTTTCTGGCGATCATCGTCATCGGCGTGTCGCTGAAAGCCATCCTCACCCTGGTCGCCAATCGGCAAGCGGGCTACTGCGTCGCCCACCTGGCGACGGATCTGCGCCTCGATCTCTTGCGCGCGCTGCTGCGAACGCGGTGGCACTACTACGTCGGCCAGCGCATCGGTACGTTCGCCAACTCGTTCGCCTCCGAAGCGCAGCGCGCCGCCGACTCCTATCTGCGCGCGACGATGATCGTCTCGCTCACCGTCCAGGGTCTCGTCTATTTCGGAGTGGCGCTCCTCGTCTCGTGGCCGGCGGCACTGTTGGCGGTCGGTGCCGGCCTGATCATGGGAATCGCGTTGAGCCGCCTGGTGCGCATGGCGAAGCGCGCCGGCCGCAAGCAGACCGTCCTCATGAAGGAACTCGTCGCCCGCCTGACCGACACCCTGCAAGCCGTCAAGCCGCTCAAGGCGATGGGGCGTGAGATGCTCGTCGGCCCGCTGCTCGACCGCGACGCGCAGCGATTGAACAAAGCCTTGCGGCGGACCGTTCTCAGCAAGACGGCGTTCAAGGCACTGCAAGACCCGACGATCTTCATCTTCCTCGCCTTCGGCGTGTATGCCGCCGTGAACTTCGCCGACATTCCGCTGCCGAACGTGATCATGCTCGCGCTCCTATCCGAGCGCATCATTTCCGGCACGGGCAAGATCCAGAAGGAGTACCAGGACATGGTCGGCGGCGAGAGCGCGTTCTGGTCGATTCGCGCGACCATCGCCGAGGCCGAGAGCGCGCGCGAGATCCTTCCGGGGACGCGCCCACCGCGACTGGCTGAGTCCATCTCGGTCGACAAGGTGCGCTTCGCGTACGGCGAGCAGCGCGTACTCGACGACGTCGACCTGACCATTCCGGCCGGTGAACTCACCGTCATCGTCGGCACCTCGGGCGCTGGCAAGACGACCCTCGCCGACGTGATCATTGGCCTGGCGGTGCCGCAGCAGGGCGAGGTCAGGGTGGACGGCGTGCCGCTGCGCGAGATCGACGCGGCACGTTGGCGCGGCGCCATCGGCTACGTGCCGCAGGAGACCCTGCTGCTGCACGAGAGCGTGCGCACCAACGTCTCCCTCGGCGACACCGACGTCTCCGACGCAGACGTCCGCGCGGCGCTGGCTTCAGCCGGCGCCGCGGAGTTCATCGCTGCGCTGCCCGAGGGTCTCGATACGATCGTCGGCGAGCGCGGCTTGCGCCTGTCGGGCGGCCAGCGCCAGCGGATCTCGCTAGCGCGCGCTCTCGTGCGCAAGCCGGCCTTGCTGATCCTCGACGAGGCCACCACCGCCCTCGACCCGGCGACCGAAGCCGGGATCTGCGCCACACTGCGGCGCCTACGCGGCTCCGTCACCCTGCTCGCGATCTGTCACCAGAGCGCGCTCATCGATATGGCGGACCGCGTCTACCGCGTCGAGGGCGGTCGGGTCACCCAGCTTTCGATCGCCGGCGGCGAGGCCGCACGCGACGCGCTCGCGACCCGCTCCTGCTGAACGCGCCTACCACGGGTTGGTGTAGGTCACTGCTACGCTTCCCGCGCCGCGCTGGTCGAGTTCCGCGCGCTCCGCCGCCGCACCGAGGCGAAGTTTCCAGGCACTCTCCGACCACGATCGGCGCGGCCGCGAACGTAGTCCGAGCAATGTCCGAAACGGCTGCGGTACGATGTCGAGCGGATTGATCCGCAGAAGCTGCCGCTGCAGGGTAACCTCGAGCGCGAGTTGCTCGTCGTGGAAGCGAACCGTCGCCGGGGCCGGGTAATTTCCTTCGGTACCCCCGAGCGGCGCGGCATCGATCTCCGCTTTCACCGTGTTCGACTCGTAGATCGTCTCGCCGCCCCGCACGACGACGACGCATTGGCTGCCTTCGTTTCCCGGCGCAGCGACGCTCGCTGCGAAAAAGGAATGGTCGCCGTCGCGGCCGCTCGCATCGATGCGGCGATGGACTTCGTCGATTTCGCTCCTGCTGCTCCAGCCGTGGGTGATGTCGATGCTTCCCTTGGCTGCCAGCGGCAGTGTCATCCCCTTTACCCAGAGAATTCCCTCGACTTCCTCGGCGAGACGCAGGACGTCGAAGCCGCCAGCGCTCGTGCGCCGCGCGCACAGCGGCCGCGGCGCGCGCTCCATGTTGAAACGCAGATAGATCTTCAGCCCGTACTTGTCGGTATCGATCTCGATACGCCCGGAAGGCTCACGCAGATCGAGCACAGCCGAGGCGATCTGCACGTAGCGGCCGCCTGCACCGAGCAACCAGCTGCCGCGATCGCGCGCGTACTGGAAGTTGGCAACGCTACCATCGGCGCCGACGAACGAGCCCATCGCCACACCCGTGTGCGTTCCCGGACCCTCGTTGGTGACCCAGTAGCGCGCGAAGAAGCGTGCGCCGCCGGTGAACGTGGCACTGACGTCCCAATACTCGCCGGCGCTCGAGCCCTCGAGCATGCGAGCCCCGGGATCAACACTCGCTACCGGCGTGGGTTCGACGGCACGGGCGGTAGCGGTCAACGCAACCACGGCGACCGCCACCATTGCCAATCGAAGCGCTCGGCCTGCGCTTCCACCTTGGATTCGTCGTCGTGTTTTCACGCTTGCAAGCTACCACGGAGTGCGGCGTAGCGCAGGTTTGGCGGCGTAGCGCCCGGCACGGGCGGATGCTAGGAAGCTTCGGCCTCGCGCGACGGGGCCGAAGCGACGACGCCATGCCAAGCTCACCATCCCAACCCAGCGACGGTCGCGCAGGCGATCCGACGCACGCCGTTCTCGTCCTGCTGCGGCACGGCGAAAGTGTCTGGAACCGCTCGAAGCGGTTGACCGGATGGACCGACGTGCCGCTCACCGAGCGCGGCCGCACCCAGGCGCGCCACGCAGGGGAGCGACTGCGCGCGCAGGGGGTCGTCATCGATACGTGCTTCAGCTCGCGGCTGGTGCGCGCGACCGAGACCCGCGACCTCGTGCTCGCCGCGCTGGGACAAAGCCCGCGGCTGCAGGCGAGCTGGCGTCTCAACGAACGGCACTACGGCGCACTGCAGGGGCTGCTGCCGTGGCAGGCGGTGTGGCGTTTCGGCCTCGGACCGGTTCTCCGCTGCCGGCGGGACTTCGACGCGCGCCCGCCGCTCGTCGCCGCGGGCAGCGGGGATCTGCATCGCGACCCCACGGTCCCGCTTGCCGATGAGCCCGAGTGGAGCCGAACGATCCGCGGCGAAAGCCTCGCGGACACGCTGCAGCGTGTCC